>Ga0116145_1002072_pt1 | contig 18819 bp, 14 predicted proteins | sample AD_JPNHG1_MetaG_FD_89747 | JGI IMG/M metagenome (GOLD analysis project Ga0116145, IMG submission 89747) | Active sludge microbial communities of municipal wastewater-treating anaerobic digesters from Japan - AD_JPNHG1_MetaG | ecosystem: Engineered > Bioreactor > Anaerobic > Digestate | place... | reverse complement strand
TGTGCGGAGATAATATAGATTTTATATTCCCTCTGCAATGGCCTGACGTGCTGGCCGGCGAAGTGTGCCGGTATTATCCGGCAGTAACCGGTAAAGTCCGAGTACCTATGAATTCATGAATCTATGTGAAGGAGGGAAGCGAAATGCCAAGAAGAGGTAATATCGCAAAGCGTGATGTATTACAGGATCCTGTATACAATTCAAAGCTCGTAACACGCCTTATCAACAACATTATGCTTGATGGAAAGAAGGGTGTTGCTCAGAAGATCGTTTATGGTGCATTCGAGATCGTTGCTGAGAAGACAGGCAAGGACGCTCTCGAGGTGTTTGAGCAGGCAATGGAGAATATCATGCCTGAGCTCGAAGTAAAGGCTCGCCGTCTCGGCGGTGCCACATATCAGGTCCCCATGGAGGTTAGACCTGAAAGACGTCAGACTCTCGGTCTCCGCTGGATCACAAAGTATTCCAGAGAGAGAAACGAGAAGACAATGAAGGAAAGACTTGCCGGTGAGATCCTCGACGCTCTTAACGGTACAGGCGGTGCCTGCAAGAAGCGTGACGATACTCATAAGATGGCTGAGGCTAACAAGGCCTTTGCTCACTACCGCTGGTAAGGGTCATAGGAGGATATTATGGCAAGAGATTGTTCACTTGAAAATACCAGAAATATCGGCATCATGGCCCACATCGACGCAGGTAAGACCACTACCACAGAGCGTATCCTTTTCTACACCGGCGTTAACCACAAGATTGGTGAGACTCACGAAGGCAGCGCTACTATGGACTGGATGGAGCAGGAGCAGGAGAGAGGTATCACAATCACTTCCGCTGCTACTACTTGCTACTGGGCAGGCCACAGACTTAACATCATCGACACCCCCGGCCACGTTGACTTTACAGTTGAGGTTGAGCGTTCACTCCGTGTACTCGACGGCTCTGTAACAGTTCTCTGTGCTAAGGGCGGCGTTGAGCCACAGTCTGAAACCGTTTGGAGACAGACTGATAACTATAAGGTACCCCGTATGGCTTATGTAAATAAGATGGATATCATGGGTGCCAACTTCTATCGTGTTATCGACATGATGAAGGACAGACTCAAGTGTAATGCCGTTCCGATCCAGCTCCCTATAGGTGCTGAGGACGACTTCAGAGGTATCATCGACCTCGTTGAGATGAAGGCTTACATTTACTACGATGACCTCGGAAAGGATATCCGTGTTGAGGAGATCCCCGAGGATATGAAGGAACTTGCTCAGAAGTACCACGATGAGATGGTTGAGCACGTTGCTGAGCAGGACGAAGCTCTCATGGAGAAGTACTTCGAAGAAGGCGAACTCACACAGGAAGAGATCAAGACCTGCATCAGAAAGGCAACTATCGCTAACCACATGGTTCCTGTTACCTGTGGAACATCCTACAAGAACAAGGGCGTTCAGAAGCTCCTCGATGCTATCATCGACTATATGCCTTCACCGCTCGACGTTCCTGCTATCAAGGGTGTAAATCCTGAGACTGACGAGGAGGAAGAGAGACCTTCTTCCGATAATGAGCCATTCTCAGCTCTCGCATTCAAGATCGCTACAGATCCTTTCGTTGGTAAGCTTGCATTCTTCCGTGTTTATTCCGGTGTTGTAAACCAGGGCGATTCAGTTCTCAATGCAACTAAGGATAACCGTGAGCGTTTCGGACGTATAGTTCAGATGCACGCTAACCACAGAAAAGACCTTACTACAGTTTACTCAGGTGATATCGCTGCTGCTGTTGGTCTCAAGAACACAACAACAGGTGATACACTCTGTGATGAAAAGCATCCTATCATACTCGAGTCCATGGAATTCCCGGAGCCTGTTATCCAGCTCGCTATCGAGCCTAAGACAAAGGCTGGCCAGGAGAAGATGGGTATCGCTCTCGCAAAGCTTGCTGAAGAGGATCCTACTTTCAAGACATGGACAGACGAAGAGACAGGTCAGACTATCATCGCTGGTATGGGCGAGCTCCACCTCGATATCATCGTTGACCGTCTCCTCCGTGAGTTCAAGGTCGAGGCTAACGTAGGTGCACCTCAGGTTGCTTACAAGGAAACTATCAAGGGCAGCGCAGATATCGATTACAAGTACAAGAAGCAGTCCGGTGGTTCTGGTCAGTACGGTCACGTTAAGATCAGAGTTAATCCTAATGAGTCCGGTAAGGGCTATGAGTTCACAAACGCTGTTGTCGGCGGTTCTATCCCGAAGGAGTACATCCCTGCTGTTGACGCCGGTATCCAGGGCGCAATGAAGGCTGGTATCCTTGCTGGCTACGAAGTTGTTGACGTTAAGGTTGAGCTCTATGATGGATCTTATCACGAAGTTGACTCTTCTGAAATGGCATTCAAGATCGCCGGCTCTATCGCTTTCAAGGAAGCTCTCAAGCAGGCAAATGCCGTTCTTATGGAACCTGTTATGAAGGTTGCTGTTATCGTTCCTGATGAGTACCTCGGTACTGTTATCGGTGACCTCAGCTCCCGTCGTGGACAGATCCAGGGACAGGAGTCCAGATCCGGTTCTATCCAGGTCGATGCTCTCGTTCCGCTCTCAGAAATGTTCGGTTACACAAGTGACCTTCGTTCCAACACTCAGGGCCGTGGCCAGTACACAATGGAACCCCACAGCTATGAGGAAGTTCCGAAGAGCATCGCTGAGAAGATCATGGCTAACAGAGCTAAGAACTAATTGCAAAGGTTATAGCATATACGCATAATAACTGCAATATCAACAAAATCATGTGTCTTGGAGAAATTTTTTCTCCAAAACACTTGAATTTACCATAATTATTTGGTATAATAAAAATACAGTTTTCTGAATTTCTTATTTAAGGAGGAATTTTCCAATGGCTAAGGCTAAATTTGAAAGAACTAAACCCCATGTTAACATCGGTACAATCGGCCACGTTGACCACGGTAAGACAACTCTTACTGCTGCTATCACAAAGACTCTCGCTATGAAGGGTCAGGCTCAGTACGAGGCTTACGATACGATCGATAAGGCTCCTGAGGAGAGAGAGCGTGGTATCACAATCAATACAGCTCACGTTGAGTACGAGACAGACAAGCGTCACTATGCTCATGTTGACTGTCCTGGTCACGCTGACTACGTTAAGAATATGATCACAGGTGCTGCTCAGATGGATGGTGCTATCCTCGTTGTTGCTGCTTCTGATGGTCCTATGGCTCAGACAAGAGAGCACATCCTTCTCGCTCGTCAGGTTGGCGTTCCTGCAATCGTTGTATTCATGAACAAGGCTGATCAGGTTGACGACGAAGAGCTCCTCGAGCTCGTTGAGATGGACATCCGTGACCTTCTCTCAAGCTATGATTTCCCTGGCGATGATACACCTATCATCAAGGGTTCTGCTCTTAAGGCTCTCGAAGCTCCAGATGATCTTAACGATCCTGCTTACAAGCCGATCCTCGATCTCATGGATGCTGTTGATGAGTACATCCCAAGCCCTGAGAGAGACGATGCTAAGCCTTTCCTTATGCCTATCGAGGATACAATGACTATCTCTGGTCGTGGTACTGTTGTTACAGGTAGAGTAGAGCGTGGAAAGCTCAACGTAAACGAGCCTGTTGAGATCGTTGGTCTTTCTGACGAGAAGCTCAACACAGTTGTTACAGGTCTTGAAATGTTCAGAAAGACTCTTGACTTCTGTGAGGCTGGTGATAACGTAGGTGCTCTCCTCCGTGGTATCACAAGAGATCAGGTTGAGCGTGGACAGGTTCTTTGTAAGCCCGGCTCAATCCACCCACACACTAAGTTCGCTGGTCAGGTTTACGTTCTGAAGAAGGAAGAGGGCGGCCGTCATACTCCTTTCTTCAACAACTACAGACCTCAGTTCTACTTCAGAACTACAGACGTTACTGGTGTTGTAACTCTTCCTGCTGACAAGGAAATGTGTATGCCTGGCGATAACGTTGCTATGGACGTTGAGCTCATCACTCCTATCGCTATCGAAGAGGGACTCCGTTTCGCTATCCGTGAGGGTGGTAGAACAGTTGGTTCAGGCGTTGTTACAAAGATCAACGAATAATCAATTATTTGAAAATCTGATATAACGACTTTAGGCGGTCGGTCTTCAGACTGACCGCCTATGTGTATAATTAGTTGTTAAATAAATAACAAAAAGGATATAGGATTAAAGAAATGGAATACATTCTACAAACTTCAGATCTTTGCAAGAATTACGGAAGTGCAAAGATACTGAAAAATGTCAGTATAAACGTCCCCAAGGGATCAATATATGGATTTGTCGGACGTAACGGCGCCGGCAAAACCACACTTATCCGTGTGATCACAGGACTGCATACCCCAAGCTCCGGCTCTTATTCAATTTTTGGCGTAAGTAATACGGATCCATCCGTTAATGAGAAGAGAGCAAAGATCGGTGCAGTTGTTGAAACTCCTTCAATATACCCTGATCTTGATGCAAGAGAGAATCTCCGCATGGTCTGCCGTCTCTTAGGCAAGCCTTTCGATAATATTGAAGAGATCCTCAAAATGGTTGAGCTTGCTAATACCGGAAAAAAGAAGGCAAAGAACTTCTCTCTCGGTATGCGTCAGAGACTTGGCATAGCCTTCTCGCTTATTAATGATCCGGAGCTTCTGGTTCTCGATGAGCCTATTAACGGCCTGGATCCACAGGGTATCATGGAGATGCGTGAGCTTCTCACAAATCTCAATCAGCAGAGAGGTATCACTATCCTTATCTCCAGCCACATCCTCGATGAGCTTTCAAAGCTGGCTACACATTACGGCTTTATCGACAGAGGTGTTGTGCTGAAGGAGATGAGTGCGGAGGAGCTTCACAGATCATGTCAGAAATCCGCCCGTATCACTGTTGATAATATGGCAGCCCTCGAAGAGGTGCTGAGAGAAATGAATCTTGGCTACAATGTTCTGACCGGCACAGAAGCTGAGATATACGGAGACTTCTTCGTTACACCGCTGGTCAATGAGCTTAATAAGAGAAACTGCATAGTTCAGAGACTTTCACAGAACGATGAGAGCCTCGAGAGCTTCTTTATAAATCTGATAGGAGGTGGCGTAATTGCTTAAACTTCTTTCAGTAAATTTCCGCCGTGCTTTTTTAAGGAAACGTTTTATAATCGGCGGAGGCTTCCCTCTTTTTATAGGAATACTCATTGTTTTATTTGCATACAAAAATGGCGCCACAGTTGAGCATACGCCTTTCTTGATGTCAGGCTTTCTTCCGATGCTGATAGGTATTACTGCCGGACTTTATATAAGTCAGGATTATACCAATAATACCATCAGAAATAAGATAATATGCGGACATTCAAGAATAAGCATATATCTTTCCAACTTCATTACCTCTATGCTCGGCACTATAATCATCTACGGACTTTATGTGCTTATAACCCTGGGTATCGGTTCCATCATTGCAGGCGTTAGCTCTGATTTTGACCTGGAGCGCACTATAAAGGGTATACTCCTTACGTACTGTATTCTCCTGACATTCACTTCACTTACGGTCATGTTTTGTATGATAACAAGTGGTGTCAGCGGAACAGTTATTTCAACTTTACTTTATATTATCCTCGGAATGAGCTCATTGGTTTTGGTATTTATTGATAGTTCTACTATTAAAGAATGGTTCATGAATATAAATCCCACATTCCAGATAGATAATGTACAGAGTTATGTGTATGATTCGGAGTTGATGCCACTGGAAGATGATGTCCATATATCCTGGATACCGATCTCTTCACTTGTAGTGATCACATTGTCTACTGTCCTCGGAATCAGCGTGTTCAATAAAAAGGACATAAAATAAAGCCTTTACCTGATCGTGAGGCCGGCTTAATTGCATAGTGAAGTTGCTTGAGGGAAACCTTTTTGAAAAAGGGTTCTCCCTCAAACTCCCTTCCTAAAACTTTCAGTTTTAAATTTTCCCCCAGATAGGGCGCAACCCATGTAATTACTACATGGGCTTTTTTATTATCATGCGCCCTATCTGGGGGAAAATTAAGATTAAAAGTCTTTGGAAAGGGGTTCGGGGAAGAACCTTTCCTCAGAAAGGTTTTCCCCGAGTAACTTACCTATACAATTTAGTCAGCCCTGCGATCAGATGAAGGCTTATTTTGAGCGCTCCGGGAGGTCTGTGAGGTTCAGGAGGAATTTCTGAACTGACAGAGCATCGGAAGGAGTGATTCCTGAACCGGGCTCGAAGCAGTCTGCATTCTTAGCGCCCTTAGAAGTCAGGCGGCTTGGATCTGTACCGTCCTCGCCGTACTTATCGCTGTTGGAGAGAGACTGCATTATGAGAACAGCGTCATTCATCTTGATCTCGCCGTTGCAGTCAGCATCACCGTACTTAACATCGCCGGGATCCGGCTCTGTTGTAGGCTGAGTAGGCTTTGTAGTTGGCTGAGTCGGAGGATCGATCTTACTGCCGCCCTTTCCGCCGTCCAGATTGCTCTTTTCGCCGGATGAATAGAAAGCGTTGAGTGAGAGACCGTTTGCGCCGAGAGCAGTCTGGTGATCGAGGCCGATATACTTTCCGCTGGAAGTCTGCCAGAGGGATTCCTCGAAGAGACCGTACTTATCAGCGTCCCAGTTCATAAATGTTGAATCAAGAAGTCCGCCGGTATCTCCGGAGTTAGGGTTGATACACCAGAATGTATGGTTGATATGGTGGTCTATCATGTAGTCACGGAGGAGAGTCATCCACTTGAGGTTGGCCTTATTGTTCATATGTCCGCCCCATTCTCCGATGAGGAGGGGAGCGATATCCTTATCGTTGATGTATGCCCATGTGTCATACCAGTATTCATCCAGGAGGGACTGAGTATCGAAAGCGCCTCCATCAGCGTCCTCTAAGAGGTGGAACCAGCTCTGGTTATAAACGGACGGACCGTAGTCGTGAGGAGAGTATACGATCTGAGATGAGGATGGGAGTACAGGATAGTCCTTAACTCCACGGAGGTTACCGCCCCACCATGCGCCGTACCATTTTTCCTCGCCGGGCTCTGGATTGAACTTGTCCGGATCATCCCAGGTATAGCCCTTGTTGGTCATAGGAGACTGCTCGATTCCTTCTACGAGGATAAGAGCGTGAGGATTTACTGCAAGGATAGACTTAGCGCATTCTTCGGCAGAATATCTCCAGTTGTTCTTGTCGGTGGAGTCATCCCACTTTGCCATATTGGCCGGGCAGGTAGTTCCGTCGTACATACGCTTGCCGTGAGGCTCGTTTTTGAGGTCATAGGCAAGGATAGTGTCATCGTTGGAGTATTTTTCAGCCAGCCATGTGAGAGACTCTATCCAGTCATCCCATGTTATCTGCTTTTCGGAGAAGTGGCCTGTAGCCATTCCGCCGCAGTCATCACAGGTGGGCTCGTAGTACCACAGAGCGTAGTTATGACCGGAGTTGTGTGAAGCAGGGCTGTGTACGTCGATAAGAGCTTTTACACCGTGCTGCTTGCACTTCTTCATAATGACATCGAATATCTCCATTGAGTTCTTGAGAGTTTTTCCGTCTGCCTCAACGAAGTCCTTGTTGATATTGCCGTATTTTCCGGCAGGAGTTACAGTTCCGTCCTCGCCGATCTCATCCTGCGGAGGAGAGTAGCTTGCCTGAACAGAGTTTACAGGAAGGGGTTCTCCGTCCATCCATGAAAGGAGGAGCTCAGTGGAGATAGGGAAACGGATGATATTGATACCGTGGTCAGCGATAGTCTGGAGCATATCATCGATATCTCTTGCGTAAAGACCGTGGGGAATGTTTTCGGTACAGTTCATGCCGAACCAGTTAGCGCCGGTGAGCCATACTTCATTGCCGTTCATGTCGTAAAGGCGGCTGCCTTTTGCTGTGAGCCAGTCGTCGTTGCAGTCGTCAACAGCGGCTGCCGGAACTGATCTCATCACTTTGTCCGTTGGGACAGCGTAAACAGCGCAGTTGAGCGCAGTTGCTGCGGCAGCAATAGCCGCAATAGTTTTTAATCTTGGAATCATGTTAATATCCCTCTCAAATATTTGTTATTGGTTTATAGCGTATGATTATGATAACTTTTAAAAGATCTGCACTTCTTTTAAAAGGTTTCATTCTGGCATTTCAGGGAGCTCAGTCTTGCCGAGCAGAAACTTCTGTACTGAAAGAGCGTCCTTTCCGGTAAGGAGTGAGCCCGGATCATAGCAGTCAGCATTTGCAAGTCCCTGCTCTGTCATAGCAGTTTTTGCAGAGCCGCCAACAGCATAGAGATCTCCATTTGAAAGCGACTGCATTATGAGCACAACATCGTTCATCTTTATCTGATCGTCGCAGTCAGCGTCGCCGTATAATTTGACCTTTATACCTCCGTCTGAAGGCTTTGTAGGCTCAGTAGGCTGCGTGGTTTTATCCTCAACGTCAATGACCTTTCCGTCAGCGGTCTTTCCGCCGTCGAGATTGCTTCCTTCAGATGAAGCATAGTTTGCGTAGAAGTCATTCAGTGAGATACCGTTGACGCCAAGAGGAGTCTGGTGGTCGAGACCTATGAACTTCTTTGTAGTCTGTGTCTTCCATATAGCCGGATAGTAGTAGTTATCGTACTTCTCCTCATCCCATATGATATCTGTCTTGCCGACACAGGTACCATCGTCCTTGCGCTCAACACTGAAGCGGATATCCTTCCAGAGTCCGCCGGTATCTCCGGAGTCATCATTGAGGCACCAGAAGGTGTGGTTTACATGATGATCTATCATATAGTCACGGATAAGACCGAGCCATTTCTCATTATCTCCTCCGTCAAGCTTTCCGCCCCATTCACCGATGAGAAGGGGATACAGATCCTCTTCCACCAGATAAGCCCATGTGTCGTACCAGTAATCCTTGAGAAGGCTTTCTGTAGTGAAGGTCTTGCTCTTGTCATTGGAGTAGAACCAGGGCTGGTCGCTTACTATAGGACCGTAGTCGTGGGGTGAGTATACTATCTGTGAGGTGCCGGATTCCGGCAATACTGGGTACTTCCTTACGCCTCTGAGGTTTCCGCCCCACCATGCGCCGTGTCCCTCGAAGCCTTCAACACCTTCTATGAGTATGAGAGCATGGGGATTGTTAGCGAGAATGGCATCGGCACAGTCTTTTGCGGCCTGCTTCCAGTTGTTCGGAGCGTTTGAATCATCCCATATAGCGTCCACCGGAGCTCCTCCGTAAACACTGTGGAGCTCGTTTTTGAGGTCGAAACCGATGAGAGTATCATCGTTCTTGTATTCCTCCGCACACCATGCAAGAGTATCGATCCAGACCTTTGTGGTTACTTCCACTTTTTTGCCGTCGTTGGCCTTGAAGGTCTTACCGTACCAGATACCATAGTTATGGCCGGAGTTATTGGAATCCGGGCTGTGTATATCGATGAAAGCCTTTACACCATACTTTTTGCACTTGGCAAGGAGTATATCAAATACCTGTCTGCTGTCAGCGATAGAGCCGTCTTCATTTATGAGGTCAGTATTGAACGGATAGTTGGGATCGCTGTTGGGCTTTATGCTCTCTATAGCATCGGGCTTGCCTATCATCCAGTTATAGAGCAGCTCTGTTGAAACGGGGAGTCGGAGCACATTCACACCGTTGTCAGCGATCGACTTTACAAGGTCATCTATATCGCCGCTCCAGAGATAGTGTGGCGCACATTCTGTACAGTTGAAGCCGAACCAGTTTGCGCCGGTGAGCCATACTTCATTGCCGTTCATATCATAGAGGCGGCTTCCCTTTGCGTGGAGCCAGTCATCACAGGTATCGTCCACAGCATTTGCGGTGACAGGAGTTATATTTGCGTCAGGTACTGCAAAAACTGATGTGCTCAATGCTAAAGCAGCAGCAGATATTGCAGAAATATATCTTATTGTCTTTTTCATTTTGTTTTCCTTTCAGGGTTTAAGCTATGGGCGGCACTATGGCCGCCCTGATTTGTGATATTTGATTAGTTTGCAGGAGGCGGTGGGATCACCGGCAGTGTGACTTTCTGGAGGAGGAATTCCTGAACTGCCAGAGCATCACTCGGTGTAAGCTTTGAGCCTGGTATATAGCAGTCAGCATTGATCGCACCAAGCGGAGTAATGCGGTGCTCATCGGAGCCTTCCTCGCTGTATCTGTCAGCGTTGGAGAGGACCTGCATGATGAGAACAGCATCGTTCATCTTGACATTTCCGTCGCAATCTGCATCGCCGTATAATGTAGGCTCAGGTGTAGGCGGAGTTGTTGTTGTCGGATAAGGAGTTGTTGGTATGATTTCAGTTGTAGTTGTGGTTGCAGAAGGTTCAGGCTTTGTAGTAGTTGGGTAAGTCTGTGTCGGGATACGTGTTGTAGTAGCTGTTGTTGTAGTAACAACAGGTGTAGTTGTGATCTTAGTAGTAGTAACTATAGGAGTACCGTTGGAGGTCTTTCCGCCGTCGAGGTTGCTTCCCTCGGTGCTTGCGTATGATGAATAGAACTCGTTGAGTGAGATACCGTTTTTACCGAGAGCTCTCTGATGATCGAGACCGATGTACTTGCCTGTGGTTTTTGTCTGCCAGAGAGCCTCTTCAAACAGCTTGTACTTAGGCTCATTCCATCCGATGGTTGTACCGGAGTTCTGAGTGAAGCCAAGGCTGTCCCAGAGTCCGCCGGTATCGCCGGAGTTTGTATTGAGGCACCAGAATGTGTGGTTGATGTGGTGCTTTATCATGTAGTCACGGAGGAGAGTCATCCACTTGAGGTTATCGCCTTCCATGTGGCCGCCCCACTCGCCGATGAGCTCAGGACCGATCTCCTCAGCGTTGATGTAAGCCCATGTCTCGTACCAATAGTCATCGAGAAGAGTCTGCTCATTGAAGTCCTTGTCAAACCATGTCTGAGCATATACTGACGGGCCGTAGTCATGAGGTGAGTAAACTATCTGTGAAGTACCCTGCTTCGGAACGATGGGGTATTCTCTTGCGCCACGGAAGTTACCGCCCCACCATGCGCCGATGTAAGGTGAATTGTCTTTTCTGTCGGGCATTCCCCAATAGTCGCCCTCCATAGCACCGCTCATTGACTGCTCAACGCCTTCAACGAGGATGAGTGCATGAGGATTTACATCGAGGATAGCTTCTGCACATTTTGTAGCAGCATAAGCCCAGTTGTTCTCGTCTTTAGATCCGTCCCACTTGGCAGCAGCATCGCCCTCCTGTCCCTTGCCGTGAGGCTCGTTCTTGAGGTCGTAGCCGATGAGGGTATCATCGTTCTTGTACTTGTCAGCGAGCCAAACCAGCGAATCAATCCATACATCTGTGGTAACGCCAGCCTTGCCGTACCAGAGGTTGTAGTTGTGTCCGGAGTTGTCGGTGTGCGGGCTGTGGATGTCGATGAATGCCTTGATACCGTGCTCCTTGCACTTCTTCATCATGATGTCGAATACCTGCATGGAGTCTACCGGAGTTTTTCCGTCCTCCTGACAGAAGTCAGCATTGATCTTGTATGCAGGATCTGCATTTGCCGAGAAGCTGCTTACCGGGTTCGGAGTGCCGTTCATCCATGAAACGATGAGCTCTGTAGCTATCGGGAAACGGATGATGTTGATACCACGGTCAGCGATCTCTGTGAGACAGTCGTCAGCGTCAGCGCTCCAGAGATAGTGCGGACAGTTCTCTGAGCAGTTGAAGCCGAACCAGTTTGCGCCGGTGAGCCATACCTCATTGCCGTTCATGTCGTAGAGGCGGCTTCCTTCAGCGTGGAGCCAGTCGTCGTTGCAGTCATCTGTAGCAGCGACAGCTGTGGGTGTCTGTGTGCTTACAAGCGGGACCGTTGATGCAGCCAGACCGGTAATGGCCATGGACGCAGCAGAGGTCAGCGCCAAAGCAGCGTTTTTGATTTTGTTCATATTAAATTTCCCCTCTCATAGCGCAGATATAGTGCGCTGATTCTACTATTAATATATCATTATAACTATGAAAAGTCAATAGTTTTCAGATTAAATTAAGTAATATAACGGTAATTTTTAAGTAATTTTTACTGGGAGGAGAGTGAATTGTGGATTAAACGCTGTGACAAGTGATGATTTGAGGAGAACAATGTTTTTCAGCACTGAAAAAATTTTCAAAAAAGTGATTGACAAATGGAGAAGGATGTGTTATACTATATCCAACACGATTTTTGCTTTAAAGTGTTACAGTGCAAAGCGATGCACAGTTACAGTGTAAAGCAACATAGAGTAAAAGTGAAAGAGGTATAAACATGAAAGAATTATCAAAGCTTCTCGATTTCAGACCTGACATCAAGGTCGTTGATGCAACTCTCCGTGACGGAGGACTTGTAAACGATTTCTTCTTTACAGATGAGTTCGTAAAGCATCTTTATAATGCCAATCTCCGTGCAGGAGTAGATTACATGGAATTCGGATACAGAGCTGACAAGGAGATGTTCGACGTTGAGAAATTCGGCCCCTGCAAGTTCTGCGAGGACGATTATCTCCGCAGTATCGTTGGTGAGAACAATACTGATCTTAAAATAGCTATTATGGCAGACGTAGGACGCTGTAACTACAAGGAGGACATCCATGACAGCAGCGAGAGCCCTGTTGATCTTGTTCGTGTGGCTACATATCTCCACCAGATACCTACTGCTGTTGACATGATAGAGGATGCAAAGAAGAAGGGATACGAGGTAAGCTGCAATATCATGGCTATCTCAACAGCTCAGGAAGCTGATATTAAGGTCGCTCTTGATATCCTTGGAAAGTCTCCTGTTGACGTATTCTACATCGTTGACAGCTTCGGCTCACTCTATCCTGAGCAGATCGCGCGGATCGCTGCACTTTACGGCGAATATGCTGATAAGTACGGCAAGAAGCTGGGCATACACGCTCATGACAACCAGAAGCTGGCATTTGCCAACACTATCGAGGCTGTAGGCGACGGAGTGGACTGGCTTGACGCTACATATTCGGCTATGGGAAGAGGTGCAGGCAACTGTGCTATGGAGCTTCTTCTCGGCTTCCTCAAGAACCCGAAGTATAACGTATATCCCGTTCTCCAGTTCATCGAGGAGCATATCAATAAGCTCCGTCAGGAAGGCGTTGTATGGGGATATGATCTCCAGTACCTTATGACAGGTCTTCTCAATCAGCATCCGAGGACCGCTATCCAGTTCACAAAGGACGGCAGAACAGATTATGCAGAGTTCTACAAAGAGATAATCGCTCAGGATTGATAAAACGATATTGCTCAGCCCGGAAGCAGACAGTGCTGCTGCTTCCGGGCAGTCTGTTTATAAACGGATCGTAATGTATATGATCGGAATATGTCCTGAATCATGTCATAATCCAGCAAATTCATGCGTATATAATAGCTTTATTTGTAATATAAGCCACTTGTATTTTTTATTTTATAGTGGTATAATATAGAATATTAATATGTAAAGGAGGACGGCAATGGATTATACAGAGGAGTTATGTCCGGTCTGCAACAGGGAATTTGAGCCTGATGACGATATAGTAGTTTGCCCGGACTGCGGTACCCCGCATCACAGAGAATGTTATATGATCGAAAAGACTTGTGCTAATGCGGCAAAGCACGGCACCGGCTTCAAATGGAACCGCAAGGAGTATATCCCCGGTCCGGAAGATGCAGTCTTCACAGTTTGTCCGGTTTGCCGTTTCCCGAATGACAGCAGCGAGGAGAGCTGTGTCCGCTGCGGAGCAAGGATCCATACCGGCAGGACAGCTGTTCTTAGCAATGAAAACGTTCAGCCGCAGCAGAATGATCAGGGACAGGATCCGGCCTTCGGCGATGAGCTGGCATTTCTCGGGCTCAATCCCAATGAGGATATGGGCGGTTCGACACTGGGAGAGGTGTCTACCTTTGTGGTAACAAGCAAATTTTACTATATACCTATATTCAAGAGAATGAAGGACAGAGGAAAGAAGATCTCCTTCAACTTCAGCTGCCTCGTTTTCCCGTCGTTGTATTTTGCCAACCGCAGGATGTGGTTCTGGGCTGTATTTGTGGGACTTATGGGGCTGGTGCTCTCAATGCCTTCCATGGCACTGAATTTTGCTGCAAATTTCAGCGATTTTTCTGAGATGGAGAGCTATGTCAATGCGGTGAACAGGCACAAGCACTTTATCCAGGAGCTTGAAAGCGTTTTCAGCATCGCTGACTGGGCTCTGAGGATATTCTACTGTTTGTTCGGAAACTGGTTCTATTTCAGGTATGTCAAGCATTCTATAAAGAAGCTGCGTGCAAAGAGCACTGACGGCAAGGCTGATCCGGCTGCTCTTACTGAGGCAGGAGGAGTAAGACCGGCAAATATGCTGATAATCATTGGAATAATGTTCGGCGCCGGACTGATCGCAGTATATGCAATGGCAATGCTGCTTACAAGACTGTAAAAAAAGAAAGTCATAGGGAAGAGATGCTTCCTTATGACTTTTTTCATTTGAAAAAAGCAGAGACACTGACCGTAAATTGCTCATAGTTGCACAGTGTTAACTATGTACAGCTGTATTGTCAGGCGGATAGAAAAAAATCTCATACACATATTGACTTATTTCCTTAAAAAGAGTATAATTATTCTTGTATGGCAAATACTCACTAATTAACATATTATTTTGGAGGTTATAACAATGAGCAGAGTTTACAACTTTAGCGCTGGTCCTGCCGTTCTCCCTGAGGAAGTTCTCAAGGAATGTGCAGAGGAAATGATCGATTACAAGGGCTGCGGAATGTCCGTAATGGAGATGTCCCACCGTTCAAAGGTATATGATGATATCATCAAGGAGGCTGAAAAGGATCTCCGTGATCTTATGAACATCCCTGACAACTACAAGGTTATCTTTGTACAGGGCGGTGCTTCACTTGTATTCGCAGGCGTTCCTATGAATCTTATGAAGAAGGGTAAGGCTGCCTATATCATCACAGGCCAGTGGGCAAAGAAGGCTGCTCAGGAAGCTGAGAAGTACGGCGAGGTAGTAAGAGTTGCTTCTTCTGCTGACAAGACCTTCTCCTATATTCCTGATTGTTCAGACCTCGACATCCCTGATGATGTTGATTATGTATATATCTGCGAGAACAATACTATCTACGGAACAAAGTTCTGGGAGCTCCCTAACACAAAGGGCCACGAGCTGGTTGCTGATGTAAGCTCATGCTTCCTTTCAGAGCCTGTTGACGTTACAAAGTACGGCGTTATCTACGGCGGTGTTCAGAAGAACGTTGGCCCTTCAGGTGTACAGATCATCATCGTTCGTGAGGATCTTATCGCTGACGGTCCTGCACTCAAGTGTACTCCTACAATGATGGACTGGAAGATCCAGTCTGATAACGAGTCACTCTACAATACTCCTCCCTGCTACGGTATCTACGTTTGCGGCAAGGTATTCAAGTGGATCAAGAAGATGGGCGGCCTCGAGGCTATGAAGGCTCACAACGAGAAGAAGGCTAAGATACTTTACGATTTCCTCGACAGCAGCAAGATGTTCAAGGGTACTGTTGAGCCTAAGGATCGCTCACTCATGAACGTTCCTTTCATCACAGGCAACGAGGAGCTCGATAAGAAGTTCGTTGCAGAGTCAAAGGCAGCAGGCTTTGAGAACCTCAAGGGCCACAGAACTGTCGGCGGCATGAGAGCTTCTATCTACAATGCAATGCCTATCGAGGGCGTTGAGAAGCTCGTTGAATTCATGAAGAAGTTCGAGGAAGAGAATTCCTGATCTCCGGGATAAGAACTATATTATACGAAAGAGGTAGATCCAGATGTACAAGATCCAGACATTAAACAAGATTTCATCTATCGGCACTGATATCTTCGATAAGAGCAAGTACAGCATCGCTGATGAGTGTGCTAATCCTGACGCTATCATGGTAAGAAGCGCTAAGATGCACGATATGGCTTTCAGTGATAATCTTCTCGCTATCGCAAGAGCAGGTGCAGGCGTAAACAATATCCCTGTTGAGCGCTGTGCTCAGGAAGGTATCTGCGTATTCAATACTCCCGGCGCTAACTCAAACGCTGTTAAGGAGCTTGCTATCTGTGCACTTCTCCTTTCTTCAAGAAAGATCACAGAGGCTGCTGCATGGGCTGCTTCACTTAAGGGCACACCTGACGCTCCTAAGACTGTAGAGGGCGGCAAGGCTAAGTTTGCAGGCCCTGAGATCGCAGGCAAGACTCTCGGTATCATCGGTCTCGGCGCTATCGGCGGTAAGATCGCTAATGCTGCTGAAGCACTGGGCATGAAGGTAATAGGCTACGATCCATACATCTCGATCGGAGCTGCTCTTCACCTTGAGCCTTCTGTAAAGATCGTTTCTGATATCAACGATATCTACAAGAACAGTGATTATATCTCAATACATATGCCTTACACTCCTCAGACAAAGAACACTATCGATGCTGAGCAGATCGCTATGATGAAGGACGGCGTTCGTCTTATCAACCTCGCAAGAGGCGAACTCATCAACAGCGAGGCAGTTGTAAAGGCTATCGCTGACGGCAAGGTCGCTAAGTACGTTACAGACTTCGCTGATGACATCGTTCTCGGCGTTGACGACGTTATCGTTCTTCCGCACCTCGGAGCTTCAACTCCTGAGAGTGAGGATAACTGTGCTGTTATGGCTGCACAGGAGCTTATCGATTACATCGAGAACGGTAATATCAAGAACAGCGTAAACCTTCCTAACGCTTCAATGAATGCTGTAGGCACAAAGATCTGTGTTATCCACAAGAACGTTCCTACAACTATCGCTTCCATCACTTCTGCTGTTGGTAACGAGGGTATCAACATCGAGAACATGGTTAATGCCAGCAAGAAGGATTTCGCTTACACAATGCTTGACGTTACAGGTGATGTTCCTGCAACAGTTGAGGGCAAGATCAATGCTGTTGACGGCGTTATCAGAGTAAGAGTTATCGCTAAGTAATCAGCCGGAGACTGTGGCCTGCACGTTCCTGCTCACAGGGATCGGGCATCTGCTTTCGCTGAAAAAATGATTCAAATGGCCTGTCCCTTTGGGGGCAGGCTTTTTCATATATACTGTGAAATGAGCACTTGACAAACGATTTGGGTTATGATATAATACTCACAATCCATTTTTCATGGTAAGGGATATAATTAATATTGGGAGGAAAAAGCGTCAGCTTTATCCGTATCACCGTGACAGCTGAGCGTAAAACTATGGAAGAAAACAATATCAGAACAGACGATAACATAAATGAAAAGGCAGAAGGAACGGACTATGACCTGAATGACTCCGCTGAGAAGTCCGGCAGCGATACCGAAAAGGATGCCTTGGATATATGGCAGGAAGAAAAAGAAAAGCATATGAAAATGGTGGATGATATCTGGCAGAAAAGAGTGGATAATCCGGTGTCGCTTGTTTGTCCGCATTGCAGCGGACAAAGGGAGATAGACCGTGTCGCCGGAGTATTCAGATGCCCGTACTGCGATTCCGTGGATCCGGTTCCTGAGGAACACAAGCATATACGTGAGCTTGACGGACCTTTGCCGTTGACAAGGGAAGAAAGGGAATTTAAAGAGATGTTTGAGTGTCTCCTTTTTTCACTTATTACATGGCTGTTCCCGATATTATCATCAGTATGTATTCTTTTTACTTTAGCAGGCATAGTCTGTTCGTTAAGTGTTCTGATCAAGTCGCATTTAGCGAAGCGCATCAGCAGTCTGAAAAAACCGGCGATTGTAGGACTTGTATTGAATGTACTCTCTACATTAGTGACTTGGGTATATATACTCAACAATTAACCATTTTATGGTAAGGGATATAATTATTATTGGCAGGGGGAACTATGGACGAAAACGTTACAAACAGCAAAAGCACAGAGAATAACAATAAAAGATCATATGCTGATAACAATCCGGATGAGGGTACTTATATGGATGTCCTTTACAGAAAACAGCGCTTTCAGGAGAAAATGATCCTTGAACAGCAGAAGAGGATCGAAAGGATAAGACAGGCCAGGATGGAGAATCCGGTTTCTCTTGAATGTCCTCGCTGCGGCGGCAGACGTGAGATATACCGCTTCACCGGCGTTGTAAGGTGTCCTTTCTGCGATTCAGTGGAGGTTCTTCCGGAGGAGCATAAGTTTATACCGGAGATAGATGCTCCGCAGAGAGTTCAGAGCCAGCCACAGAAACCGCCTAAGGTATATCTTCCGAATAAGAATCCATCGTCTGCAAAAGATTGTGCTTTTATATCGATCATAGCCGGAGGATTATCGTTCGCTTTTTTTGGAATATTATTTTTCATAGAATTATTTGGGCTGATTTGGGGGGGATTATTGCGCTTGTCAAGCTACATAAGAAACCTGAAACCAAACAAATATATATTGAAGCTTTGGTTGGATTTTTTTTGAATCTTGCTTCACTTGTAATATTCCTATTTATTTATTTTTTTATATTAGGAGACTGAACAGCGTTAAATGCTGTTGTATATCTATTTAAAGTTGGCAAAACGGAATTTTGCAATTCATTATAATGATAAGGGATATAGTTATTATTGGGAGGTAAAAATTACAGCTTCATCCGTATAACCGGAAAAGCTGAACGTAAAACTATGAGTGATAAAGGAAAAAACTTAATAAAAAATAATAAAGGCAAAAAGCTTTACATGGAGACTGCCCCGAGGGGGATAAGGCAAGTCGATGTCCTCTACAGACAAAAGCGTTTTCAGGAGAAGATGCTCCTTGAGCAGCAAAACAGGATCGACAGGATAAAACAGGCGAGAATCAATAATCCTGTTTCTCTTGAATGTCCTTACTGCGGCGGAGTACGTGAGATATACCGCTTCACCGGCGTTATAAGGTGTCCTT
>Ga0116145_1002047_pt1 | contig 18942 bp, 19 predicted proteins | sample AD_JPNHG1_MetaG_FD_89747 | JGI IMG/M metagenome (GOLD analysis project Ga0116145, IMG submission 89747) | Active sludge microbial communities of municipal wastewater-treating anaerobic digesters from Japan - AD_JPNHG1_MetaG | ecosystem: Engineered > Bioreactor > Anaerobic > Digestate | place... | reverse complement strand
TGATTCCTCTGAAGCTCATCTATTTCAGTCGGATTTTTTGCATATACATTAGCACAGGGTATTGAAAGCATAAGTGCTATCAGAGCTGCTGCTATCCTTTTATTCAACTTCACCCCTCCTAAACCTTAATGAACTTTCTTACTGAAATAAGGCTCCCCACTGCTCCGATTACAACCCCCACAATGATCAATAGTATTACCATGCTTAATATGATCTGATTAAAGGGTATCAGGGATATGGACATAAAGCCTATCATCTGGTTTTTCACAAGATCGGAGCAATAATAGTAACCTGCGCCCAATATTGCGGTAGACACCACCGCTCCAATCATCCCTACTACTATACCTTCTATTATAAAGGGCATCCTGACAAACCAGTCCGTAGCCCCTACGAATTTCATAATCCCAATTTCACGCCTTCTTGCATACAGGGTAAGCTTAATGGTATTTGCAATAATAAATACTGATATGAACAGCAGTATCAGAATAATAACAACGCTGCTCATCCTCATCACATAAGTCGCATTCAGGAGATTTGCAAGCTCCTCTTTGCCGTATACCACCTTTTCAATATTTGATATTGATGATACCGACAACGCCACACCGGATGCATCGGAAGGATCTGAAAGGGTGATTAAAAAAGCATCCGGAAGCGGATTATCTCCTTCAAGCCCCTCTAAAAGATAGGAGTTTTCGCCCCAGTTCTTCTCCAGATTGCTGAGGGCTGTGGCCTTGGATATGAACTCCACAGATTTAACACCATTAATTGATCTGATCTCGGTTTTCATTGTATCGATGATATTTTCGCTCAAACCGTCTTCCAGGTATACCATCATCTCTATTTGTGATTCCAGCTTGGTTGCAGCATAATCTATATTTATCACTATAATGAAGAATATCCCTATAACCAATAGCGCCGCAATTACTGAGGTTATCGCCGCAGCACTCATGGTACTGTTTCTTTTAAGGCTTCTGAAGCCTTCTCTGATGAAAAACTTACCTGTCCTAAGCTTCACTGCTGTACCCACCTCTCATTTCATCCCTGGTAATAATCCCATTCTCTATTTCAACAACCCGCTTCTTCATTTTATCCACTATATCACTGGCGTGGGTGGCCATTAATATAGTCGTACCTCTTTGATTTATTTCACTCAATGTCTTCATAATGTCCCATGACATATCAGGGTCCAAGTTCCCCGTAGGCTCATCGGCAATAAGTATCGAAGGACTGTTGACCATTGCCCTGGCTAAGGATACTCTCTGCTGCTCCCCCCCTGAAAGCTGCTGAGGATAAAGGCCTGCCTTCTTGCTCAGTCCGACCATGCTCAGTATGATCGGAACCTGGCGCCTTATTTCCTTTGGTGGAGCTTCAATAACTTCCATGGCAAAAGCAACATTTTCATATACCGTCTTCTCCTGCAGCAATCTGAAATCCTGGAATACTACGCCTATATTCCTCCTGTGATAGGGGATCTCCCTTCTTTTGTATTTTGTAATATCCTTATCTCCAACGATGATAGTGCCTGCAGTCGGCTCCATCTCCTTGAGCAGCAGTTTTATAATAGTTGACTTGCCGGCTCCGCTGGAACCTACAAGAAAAACGAATTCTCCGTTGTTAATAGTCAGATTTATGTTCTTCAGCACCTTATTGCCATCTGCAAATTCCTTGCTGACATTCTTAAACTGTATCAACCTATCACGCTCCTTATCAAAACCGCCAATACAAATATAGTGCAGATTCGACTCAAACAACTTATACTTCTACAATAATATTGAAAAATCCTTTAAAAATGCCAATGTTTTTGTTTTGTAATATAAAAAATAAAAACCCTGATGAATTTTCATCAGGGATGGTTTTCCACGAACCAATCTATCAGTCTCCTCGATATGCTTATTGACCCCGGAATCTGCGGCATTTCATCCGCGCCGAACCATCCGGCGTCTGCAAGCTCACTGTCGTCTAATCGTATCTCGCCTTTATCATACTCTGCCGTAAATGCAAGCATATATGAATTGGGAAAAGGCCAGGACTGGCTGCCGAAATACCTTATGTTTTTAACCTCTATGCCCGCCTCTTCTTTTATTTCGCGCTTTATACACTCTTCAAGAGTCTCCCCTGCTTCAACAAAGCCTGCCAGCACACTGTAACGCCCCGGAGGGAAGTTCTTATTCCTGGCCAGAAGCAGCTTGTTCCCCTTTGTAATAGCAACAATAACTGCGGGAGACATACGCGGATAGAAGACCTGTCCGCATTTGCGGCATACCCTTGCATGTTCTTCGGTTTTTCTCACTGTGGCTTCTCCGCAGGCGCCGCAGAATCTGTGGTTCTCATTCCACTCCAATATTTGAACTGCCCTGAATGCCGCCTTCAGCATACATTCATCAATCTGCCCATAAAGCTCTCTCAGTCCCACAAACTCCATTCCCCCAGGCACCGGGACTGCTTCCGGATACCTTGCAGTATAACAGGAATGCCCGTCCATACTGCCGATATACAGCTTGTCCGTATCAAACCCCGGAAGTGCCGGGCCGTCAGATTCAGGCACCGTATATCCCTTCTCCAGTTTTTTCACCAACAGGTTTCTCTGCAGGAACAGAAATAAAAATGATGTTTTGTCTTCCTCTTCGGGAGGAACAATTCCAAGAATAAAATCCATAATAACACCTTAACTTTCTGTATGATTACATCACTCACTATATTATACAACAAATCAGAACCTCCGGGTATATCAACTCCGGAGGTTCTAATGTCTACCTAAAACATCTTATTTATTTCTCAATATCCCCTTTATCCTCTCAACCGTTCTGTTCCTCAATTACGTAACTGCCCTGAAGTCCATCCAGTCCACGTAGTTCTTCTAATTATGAAACCCTCTTTCTTGATATCTCATGAAAGAGGGTTTTTTAATTGCATTTACTGTTAGGTCAATAGTTACCTCACTATAATTCTACTCAAGCTAATTTAGAACCATATTTATCAGCCACAAATCTGCTTCATTCTGCTCTTGATATTCGGAATATTATCGTCACCCATTTCAGATTTGCAGGTTGTTACCATCTTTTCGAGCAACGCATCACTATCGCCCAAAATGGCAGACACAACCAACTTTCTAAACTCCCCTATTGAAACTTCCAATTCTCTGCTGCATTGATTATTAACAGTACTTACTGTCTTTCCCTGGCGCGCCGCTACGATTTTTGCTGCCTCGTCAACCAGCTTCTCTGCATGTTCAAAGGATACTTCATAACCTGAATCGATTTTTTGCATTATTAATTCCTTCGCCTTTTCAATTACCTCGAACCGTGTTTCTGTTGTTATTGACATATTTATTCCACCTTTCAATATCTAATTTTTTATGTATAATTTTGAGTAACTAATAAAATTCATAGTTTAATGATATGAATATTTATTATTTATTTGCATCCAACCCGAGTGATTAATTATTCCATTTAGTTCGTTTTTACCAGTGCTCCTATTCGGAAGTAATTGTGCAATTGTTCGGATAGAATGCATTTCTAATGCTTCTAACATATCATTTGCAATAATTGGTGCAACTATATCATAACGGAAATGGGTTATATTAAATGTATCTCCATATTTTGCTATACATTTGTCATATTCCATACAACTGTCTTGATGTTGCATAATTCTTTTTACCAAGTCATCTGCTTTACCAACATAAATATACTTTTTGTCCATATCCACCCACATATAAATGCACTTTTTGACTCCTGTGTGATTACTCAATTCGCTTATATGTATCCAAGGGGATGAGTAATTGACAAGATGTTTCAAATCTCTATCATGTTTTGTTGAGAGGGCTATCTCATTCCTTTCAGCAAGTTTATTGAAATATCTGGTATAAGCATTCATTACTGTCTTTTGCCTAATAACCCTAAATCGAACCACTTCACTACTAATATAGCTAAACTCGACTTCTAAATACTCCGGTTCTGCTTCTATTGATGGGTCTTCCAATGTCATCACAGTGTGACAAAATATTTTTTTTAGCTCATACAGTAGTTCTTCATTTATACTTCCTTGAAATGCTTGATATGTGGTGTTTAGGTCTAATATATTGTCAGCATGTTTTCCTGATACTGAGATATAGTATACTTTTTCATTAATCTCAAAGATACCCTTCTTACTGCCTGTCCATTTCTTTGTGATTTCTTTGGGTAATGTAAAAGCTTTATGCTTTATCAGCGTTCGATTCACATAGATGATAAACGTTTTCATATCATACCCTCCTTAATAAGATATGTTACATTATCCTATTAATTTTATTTCCAATACCCGCTCATTTGCAATGTAGTTCGCTTCAATAGTGTCACCGGCTTTTAATTTGGAATTCCTATAAAAAGCTCCCAATCCGTCAAGTCTGCCTTTTACGTTACTATGTACCTTTGCAGGATAATCATTGCCTTCAAACCTTACTATTATATTCTGCCCTTGCGGCAAACTGCTTGTAAATGCTGCTCTGCTACCAAAGGTGATAATAAAGTAGCGTGCTTCACTTTCATTGATTTTCCTAGTCTCTTTTTTTTGTTCTACGTTTATAGCGTTGAAAGATTGTTTGATATCTTTTATAATAATATTTTTTGTTTCGGTATCAAATTCAAGCTCAATATTCAAATTTAAGTTTCCAATGATTATTGCATTACGCATTTTACAAAACCTCCTTAGTAAGTTTCTTAGTTTGATTATATTATATATTGACTATCTTGTCAATATTTTTATCATGTTATCCAAAAATATTTTATCACCGCCATTATTATCTATACAAAAAACAAACCTCCCACATACAATTTTCATACAAATGCTTGCATTTTACAGTCTATATAATCATGTTTACCAATTACAGAATATAATATGGAAAAGCCTCCTACAAAAGGAGGCATCTCAATCTACCTATGTTCTGTCACTTTATCCACTATCCCATATTCCATTGCTTCTTCCGAAGACATAAAGCAGTCCCTATCCGTATCCCGTTCAATCACCTCATGGGGTTTTCCAGTATTCTGCACTAATATCCTATTCAACTTGGACTTAATTTTAATAAGCTGTTCTGTATGGATTTTGATGTCAGTTGCTTGGCCGCCGGTGCCCCCTAAAGGCTTGTGTATCATAATTTCTGCATTGGGCAGTATGTACCTCTTCCCCTTAGCTCCTGCAGCAAGAAGAAAGGCCTCCATCGAAGCTGCCATTCCCGTGCATATGGTATGTTAATCATCAGTGCTCCCTCCTAAAATCCTATTTTGGCCTTTTGTGTGCCTTCAAGCTTCTTCTCGGCATTCAGTATCCTTGTTGCTGCACTTCTTAGATCGTCACAGGTGATAAGTTTGAGTGCATTTATATCAGGTTCAACATTTGAAAGCCTTAACGCCTGGGCTGCTATAGCATGCTGCATCAATCTGCGAGCTTCCCGGGCATTTCCGTATGACTCAGCCTTGCTTCTTTCTTTAAAAAACTCCAGTGCCACTGGTCTCCAGCCTGACTCCAGTTCATGGTCTGCATTGTCAGCCATTTTCAGCAGTATTTCCAACATCTCAAGATCAGTATAAGTTGGAAAGTCTATGCTAAAAGTCACTCTTGATGCGATGCCTGGGTTAGCATTAAGAAACTGCTTCATTTTATTGTTCTTCTCACTGACATCTCCTCCATATCCAGCCAGTATTATGAGCTTTTCCTTCCCGTGCTTTTCAAGTTCAACACAAAGCTGAGCCATAGCCTCCTGGGAGAAGGTGTCCATCTCCCCATGATTTTCTGCAGTCAGACTATATATTTCATCAAGGAAAATGGCATCATTGGCACAAAAAATCGAAGAAATCAGATGGGCAGTGTGTCCAATGTATTTTGCCTTCAGCTGGGCTGCATTGATGCTTATGAAATTTTTACCCGGAAGTAAGTTGTTCTCAAACATGATGTCCGTAAAATGTTGAGCCATCTCTGTTTTACCAACACCAGGAGGGCCTGAGAACGCAAATACCTTATTAACCCCAGAAGCTTTCAATCCTGCCTTTTCCCTTGCAGCACTGAGCTTTATTACGGCAACCGCTTCTGAAATTGTTTTCTTTACTTCATCCAAGCCGTAAATACACCTGTTCATTTTATCCACGGCACTCTCATTTACCTCTCGCTGTTTTTCTTCCTGTACATTTTTCATAGCAATCTGAGTTTTCCCCAGAAATGTAAAGTCCTCTTGTTTAAGTGCTCCAAAATCTCTCTTTTTTAGTGATATAGCCTTTTTTACCATTTGTATAATTGTCGAATTTCCTTCCCAGCAATCAGCTCTGTATTTTTTCAGCCTGTTGAGCACATCCCCCAAGTCTACCGCTTCATCTATTGTATATCCGAGTCTCGCTGCAGAAACCTTAAGCACACTTTTGCAGTATGGTGAATCCTGAGCAGGATCTTTCAGCATATATGTCTGATATTCAAGTTTGAAGCTTATATCATCAGCTAACCTGTCCAAGTTTTCGCCAAAACCGAATCCCATTGCGTTCTGCGGAACTCCAGACTGATGATCATTACTCTTTTCATATATTATATAAATATTAGAGTGAGTTTCTCCAAGCAACTTTAACTTTTCAGTAAACTGTGCCGATAGAAAATGATTTTTCTCTATTATTACTATAATGGGTATGTCATCATATTTTTTCCACCAAGGTTCAGGAGGAGTTGTATCTTGTACAGTTTGAAATCCGATTGGCCCCCTGAAAATTGGAGTATTATTGGATCCGTTATTCATAAAATACCTATCTATCTCTGCTGCCTGAATAATTGGAAGCTTATCCTCAAAGCTGATTTCATCTTCTTCATATGCTCCTCCGCATCCTGTAAGCCCTGATATGTATTTACAGGCTAATTTCCCGGTCTCCTTACTCTCACATACAATCATCAGCTTAGAAGCATAATCCTCACTTTCAACTATATCAGACAGCACCCTCAAGTGCTCTGCAATTTTAAAGTCCTCCTTCAGCACATCAAAGGTTTTTTCAGGAACCTCTATATACCGGATCTGCTGGTTGTCCTCCAGAAACTGCGTCTTAACCTCACAATCAATGAGGTGTAACTGAGCCGGCCCAAAGAGTTCAACGAAATCCTCCACAAGTGCTTCCATATCCTGTTCATCACTCTTTCTCGCGGTTTTGGTATTTATGAATGCATTTACAAAACGGAACAGCTCCTCACTATCCTCCCTGTCAGCAATTTTCTCAGCTAAATATTCTACGTACACTTCATTCTTATGCATCAAATCCAACAGTTTTTCGTAGCTGTCCGGACCGCTGATTTTTAAGGTGTTGAAAATGAACTCGACATATTCTCTATATCTTTTGCTGTTTACTTCCGAAGACATCAGCGCCCTTGCAGCAGCTGCATTTGCTGCATAACCGCAGGTTCTTTTTCTTCTGTTCTTCATCATATTTCACCCCTTTATCTTGTTAAGGAATTTAATCTGTGCTGTAATAATAACAAAACAAGCTCCCGCTTTTTCGGGAGCTTGAATTCATCATTATATATTATATTTTACTTCTCATCATACCAAGCTAAGGCTCTTGCCAGCGTATTCCTGACCTCCAAACGAAGTTCTTCCGGCTCCAGAACCTCACAGGCCGAGCTGAACTCAAGGGCCCAGTATTTCATACCCAGCATTGTTGTGTCCGGTATGGTTGCGAAAAAGTGGTTTTCACTGGTAAGATCCTTATCGAGCCGGCAGTTATCAAAACGTTCAATCACATCATCTAAAATTCTCATCTCGCATCGAAGCCTGACATGTATCTTATGGCTGTCAGCATGCATAAATACAGCGTTTTCGAGGTGCTTTTTAATATCAAAACCTTTTTCCATGTAATAATCAAATTCAAGATTGCTTCTCAACTGTGTTATCTTATCCAGCCTATAGGTACGTACTTCTTTAGTTGGTATATGATATCCCGTCAAAAAGTAGCTTCCGTATGAGCATGTGATATCATATGGGCTTACGATATAAGGATACTTTCTTACCCTTGGGACAAGCTTTTTCTCCAGATTATATTCGTTATATGTAAATTCAATGTTTTCTTTTAACTCAATGGATTTCAGGATATTCTCAAGGTTAATAAATACAGCTTTATTACGTGTTTTCATACTGCCATCAGTAACTATATTCTGCTTCAGCAGTTTTCTCTGCTCATAACTTAGAAAATCAGATAATTTTGAACACATGTCTTGTATTGCATCCTGACTGATTGCGTTAGAATTTAATAATAGTTTATGCAAAAACAATATTTCACTAAAATCAAACTTTCTTGCGGAAAGGAAATACCGTAAATTACGTTTGTATCGTCCATTCCCTATACCGTTTACAGCTTCAATAATCTTGACGCCGTCATAACGGCTTTTGAAAAAAAGATTCAATTTCTCAATGTTTTCAACCACTGTTTCAGTTTTGCTGACTATCTCATTTCCGTACCTTTTCTTCATTCCTTTCACTATTTCAGTGGGTAATAATGCGTTTGTTTCGTCTGTATGCTCTGTCATAAACTCAAGAATATACAAAGGTAACATTAGATTTGGTCCCATACAATACCCCCCAATGATTAACTTCCGCCAAGAATTACATATATTATATATGGTATTAATACAAGCTAACAAGCTGACAGGCCGATACCTGATTTACTTAAGCAGAAATTTGATCTCAACAACTGCATAGTTTTCATATTTCTTATTATATTGCTCGGAAACAAACTGAACCTTTATAACCTTTCCTCTTTGAATGGGATTCTCCATCCCCGAACTGTCCCTATACTTTAGGCATAAATGGTCACAAAGAAATTCTATGATATTCTCCTGATTTTCAGTCTTATATCCCGCAATTTCATTACTGTCAGCTTCCATACCGCTGTACTTCCCTTCCCCGTGAAAGTACTTGCATTCAATAAAATGCAGCCTATACTCATTATCCTTCTTCACAACCACGGCAATATCCGGTTTGGCATTCATCATCCACCGCGGATAGGGTACATCAACCTGCCAATTTTTCGGGTGGGCTGAACCTATACTTCCTCCGTCAATACAGGCATCAAACTTTTTCTCAATATACTCTTTCAGGGTTCTGTTAAATTCCTCCTTATCAGTGTACCAATAGTCTCTCATAAAGGCGGCTTCAAGGAATACTCCCTCAATGGAGCAATCGGTGAGGCCTATAGCCTTAAGTACATCCTTGTCCATTTCCTTTATCTTATTGTGCAGATATAGCGAATACTGCCTTTTCTCCCTGGAGATAGGGTAATAAGGATTTATGTAATCATTTAGCAGAAAAACTGAACTATCGCCGGACATGCTATTATCCGTCAGGAATACTTCATCAGATTCTTCACCAATACTCCTCTTCATCATTCCGGTAATATACATGAGAAGCTGTGATCTTTCAGGATAGCTGAAGCTGTTTAAAATATCAATGATATCTCCCATATGTGAATCATAGATGTGTTGTGCAAGCAGATAAAGATTCGATGAACAGGTTTTGCAGCCCTTGGCTGTGCATTGAGTTTTGATGTGGTTCATAGTAATCATGCTCCTAAAATCATACTTTTTGTCAGTTACTGTTGCAGAATATAATTTTCCAAGTAAAGCACCAAATAAGAAATCCAATAAAATCCTACCAAATTTTTTGCTTCATGTCCAATACTTACGGGGGTGAAGGTATTTTACAGAACTGAGGATGCTTTATTCCCATAAATATTGGATTTTTTGTATAACAACACCAAAAGTCATTTTCGAAGAATTTTGTCGAATAAAAATGAGAATTTTTAAAAGGAATGTTTTTATTGATATCGAATTCAAAATCAACAAAGCCAGGAGGTGCTTGCATGAAATTAATTAACAGTCGGTTACACAAATATATACCATATCGAGAATGCAGAACAGATTAAGAATTTTATAGAAAGTAAGATTCAAAAGCCATAAAGTATCTATGACATCGAATGTACTCTGTAACTAAACAAAAGGTAATGTAAATAATTCTGTGGGTGAATGAAAAAGTTAACTCCTTTCCGGTTTAAATTTGATTATTGCAGAAAGGAGTTTACTTTCCATTCACCCACAGACTTTCATTAGGTCATTGAATCCACAATCTTAATTCTTGCTTCTCTAAATCAATGAAGTGCTCTCACTTTATCATAATAAGCCCTTTATAAAAGCTCCGTTCTCATATATCACTTCTGCACCAGACCGCAGGGAGTCATATATTTTCACTTCATCATTTTCTGGATTAACCATTACGTATCTTGTAATTGTTTTGTCCGTCAATTTTATTGGTACGGTGAATTGTATAACTCCGTCTCTTTTGTAAGAACCTATGTCTGGTCTTAGTTTTTGACCATGCCACATAACCACACTCTCTTCTTTTGTGCTTATTCTCTTTACAAGTTCTCCGTAATATGTTTTTCCGTTTATTTCAAATGTCGGGGAATTACCGTTATAAAGTTTCTCTAAATCCAATTTTGCAACATAAAGATATGGAAAACGAGATTCTAATGTCGACTCTCTTATTATTGTATAAACAGTATTTTCGTATACTTCTATATATTCTGGATTCCACTCGAATATTTTATCTTTATTTTCTTTCGCTTTTCCATCAAAAAATTCTTTGTCTTCTCCTATTTTCTTCAGTAATCCTTCAAATTTAATGTACTGTGACATCTTATGTTCTATTATAAAATCCTTTGTAATGAATTGAACTCCATCTTTTGATTCATATGTTCCTGATTCCTTTGTCTTCATGTCAATAAACCATCCCGGATATCCTGGCAGAGACCTGTTATATTTAATTTGTCATTAATAATATCTGGAATATAATTCTTTACCACATACCTCACTTCAACCTTATAATAATCCATATCTACTTTTCCATTTTCCGGATTTAACCTGTGAACAAATACACAATACTTATCTTCATGCTGATCTTCCGGCTTTTCATATCCCAGATTTGTGAGATAGACATATCCATCATGAAATATCCAGTCATATACACTGCCATGCCTCCCATCGGCTTGCATTAACCCTGTAATATTTATTGTTTCTGCCTCTTGTGGATTATCCAAATTTATTCTTTTTATTACTTCGGGAACTGCCGCTACAAAATCATACATATCATATAAATAGTTTTTATAAATGAAATTATGCTCTGAAGTGACATATTTCTTTTGTTTATTGAGTTTTTTCAGCATTTTAACTTTCTTATCATCTTTTACCCAATTCGTGATATTGTAATTTGTAGCTGTAAGACCGATACTTCCTCCCTCTTCTTCAAGCCTTGAGACAGGAGCATGATCAGGGTCTTTTGGAATATCGATATCTTCATCTATTACAGCAGCCTCAGCTGCTTCCTCCTCATCAGAATTATTCACATCCTTAGAGCATCCGGTAATTGTAAACAGCATTACAGCAGCTAATATTATTGCCAAGATTTTTACATTTTTCATCATGTGTTTTCCTCCTTGATATCATTCTAAACAATAGTTTACATAAGTGTTATACTGTTCCAGACATTTATCTTAATAATACAAAACTTGACATACTTTAGCAACTATTTACATCCATATTATTTATAGTACCAATGTATTTCCAATAACTACTTTGCCATCCTCCTCTTGGAGCAAACCAGAACCTCCGGGTATATCAACTCCGGAGGTTCTGATTTGTTTACCCTATTTATTTCTCAATATCCCCTTTATCCTCTCAACCGTTCTATTCCTCAATTCCGTAACTGCCTCAAAATTCATACATGTCACATATTTTTTCTCCAGGTCGTCATGGATAAGCTTTGCCATTTTTATCCTCCTGACGCCTTCCTCCAGCATCCGGAGGTATGTTTCCGCATCCTTTTGGAGAAGCTCTGCCTTATCCTTGAATTTGTCTTCATCAATAATAGAATCCAGATCTATTATTTTATACGCCTTCATCTCTGTTTTGGGATTTATGGTTATTCCCACTTTCAGACCCTCAACAACCAAGGTCTGCAGTCTGTCAGGGTTTAAAGGCTGATGGTATAATTCAACCCCATAGCCCTTCATGGTATATTCATCAGCAAGAAAAGAGAGTATCTCAGTAGAGACTGTGCCTACCCCCCCTTTCAGGTAATAGCAGATATAGTTGCTCTGTATTATGCTTTCAACATAATCCACCAAGCCTTCCGGAGTTATTGAACTGTCAAAAAGATGCCTGACGGCTGCACTTTTATTAATAGTGCTGACGCCATCCACCAGCTCGTATCTCAGTTCCGTTTTAAGCTTATTCAGCTTCTCCCTGTCCACTCCTTCTCCGATAATCTCCTCCATATCGTCCTGCATTTCCTTTGCTGCCCCCAAGTACCTGTATGCGCTCTCAAACCGCTTTTTTATCTGCTTATTGCAGTTTATGATATAGTATTTATCCTTCACAAGCCGCGACTCGTCCCAATACCCTCCAAGATTCAGTATTTCACCAACCGCACCCGGGTGTTTGGGATCTACTACATGGGGAGCGGTTCCATCCAGCAGTGCGACATTTGCCTTTTTTATCACCACTCCATCCAGAGATTTGTTATCTGAGGAGCAATAATGAAGCTCTACATCATATCCCAGTTTCAGAAAATCCTCTCCTATAGTCCTCATGAAGCTTGACTTTCCTGTCCCGGGGCCTCCTTTGATTACAAATATCCTTTCTGCGTCTTCGGGTATGATATAGTCATAGAATGAGTAGAATCCCCTGCTTGTGTTTCCTCCCGGAAAAACCTTCTTTGCCCTGCCCTTTTGTGCCATGCTTATACCTCCATAAGAAAAATCAAATTACTATATCATATGCAATTCCACAGATTTATGCCATAGAGTTTGTATATCATGGACCAGGGAGGCAGGCTCCTTATTCCAGGCACTTATTGAGTGTCGTTTTATCAGCAGCGCCCAGCATGTATCCGTTTGCTCCGATCTCAAATGCGTCAAGAGCATAATCCCGGCTCTCCGAGATAAAAACCACCCGTATATCGCAATTGACCAGCTTAACCATTCTTGCCGCTTTTAAACCGGGGATTTCTTCACATCCCAACCGGATTATGCATAAAGCCGGATTAGATTTGATAACCTTTGAGATAAACAGGTCATAATCATCGAATACTTCAACCTCTGAGATCTTCTTGTTATCGGACAGGCATTCAAGCATACGCTTAAGGCTTTCGCTTTTCTTGTCCAACACATACACATTCATAAAGTGCACCCCCATCCTGAAGGATTCAATATAATGGAATATTATCAGGAAGCTCTCCCAAAATTCTCCCAAAGCTTTTAAAAAGCGACAAAAAAATACACACTCTGCATTTATTAGGAGTGTGCGGTTTCTGTATCATTTCGCCTCTTCATAATTCCTTCATAATTTTCCGGATTTCCGGCGACGGCGATATTCCAAGCTCCCCTGATAATATCTTTTCATACTCGCGGTAATGCTTGACGGCATCATTCCTTCTGTTCATATTCAAATACAGTCTGAGCAGAAGTGATGTCGCATCTTCAAAATATGGGTCCTTCACATATATTTTTCGCAGCAGCACTTCGGCTTTGCTGAAGCTTCCTTCTTTCAAGTATCCATCGGACAGCAGCAGCATGGCGTTCGAATACTTCATTCTCAGCTGTTCACGTTTTGCTTCAGCCCATATCCAATCCCCGTCTTCAAAATAGTCACCTGTATATAGGCCTTCCAGCTTCTCCAGTATTGTGCGGCTCTCTTCAGCTGTTTTGATTTCCTTAAAACGCTCTTCAAACAGCAGAGAATCCGTTTCCGCATCACCCAGCCGCATTATGTAGTTGCCTTCTATAGCGATATGCTTTTTATCTATACCGTATTCCTGAAGGGTTTTCCTAATATAATAGATTCCATTATGAAGCTGATGTACCGACTTTTCCGGATCTGCATCAGGAAAAACCGCTTCAAGTATTTCAACCTTGGTAACGGTCCTGCCCGAATTATGCAGTAAAAAAGCAAACAGCTCCTTTGTCTTTTCTGTTCTCCACTTGATCGGTTCCTGCCCTTCCCAACCAATCAGGAATCTTCCGAGAGCTTTTATAATTAGCCTTTTTTCACCCTTCTGAGGTACAGTGTACTTCTGCTTTTTTATAATCCTTTGCACCGTCTTGTCTAACCGTTCTGCGGAAACCGGCTTCAAAACATAATCCAGAGCATGCAGTTCAAAAGCTTCAACTGCGTACTGATCATAAGCCGTAATAAAAATAATATCACAATCAGGGCACCGGTCTAATATTTCCGATGCCACATCAATCCCCTGCAGCTGCGGCATGTTGATATCAAGAAATACTGCATGAGGTTCTAGTTTATCTATCTTTTCCATTGCCTCGAGAGGATTTGTAAACATACCCGCTATCTCTATCGTCGGGTAATTTCTTAATAAATGCTCCAGCCCCCTCAACGCCGGCCTTTCATCATCAATCAAAACTGCTTTAATCATATATCAATTCCCCCTGCCATTAAGCGGAATATTCCAGGTAACCTCAGTACCCTCTCCATGACTGCTCTGGATTTCAAGCCCTTTTCCGTAAAGCTTTTTAAGCCTGCTGTCGATATTGGCAATCCCTACACCATTTCCCTTTTCCTGCTTTAAAATATCAAGCAGCTTTTTTGTATCCATCCCTATCCCGTTGTCATTTACCTTAAAAACAAGCTGTTTAGCTTCCTGCTTTACCAGAACATCAATTTTCCCGCCCTCCGGCTTAGGCAGTATTCCGTGTATTATCGCATTTTCTATCAGCGGCTGCAGCATAAGCCTTGGAACGTTTACCTCCAAGTCCTCCGGCACCTCAAAGACAACCTCAAGCCGCTCTTCAAAACGGGCTTTTTCTATTTCAACATAAGCTTTTGCCAGTTCTATTTCATTCTTTAAGGGTACAATATAATGATACCAGAAAACAAGACAGACAAAAATGCAAAAATAAGTTAGAATAATGCTATGGAAAAGAGACGAAATTTCACACCGGAAGAAAAAGCCAGAATTGTGATCGAGGTCTTGAGGGAAGAAAAAACGCTGAATGAGATCGCTGCTGAACATGAAATCCACCCGAACCAATTAAGTCGCTGGAAGGCAGAATTCTTAAGCAATGCAGGCAGAGCTTTCAGTAAAGAAACCGACGAAGTAGAGAAGGTCAAACAGTCGTTCGATAAGGAGAAGGACGAGCTGCTTAGGCAAATTGGGCAACTTTCATATGAGGTTACCTGGCTTAAAAAAAAATCTGGCCGACTCTAAATCCCGTGAAGACCGCATAAATCTAATTGATAGGGATGATAATAAGCTCAGTATCACTAAACAGGCCGACCTTCTGAGTATAAACAGAACAAGCCTTTACTACAGGCCTGCTCCAATAAGTGACGAAGAAGTTCGGATAAAACGACTGATTGACGAGCTTTATACAGCACACCCTGAATATGGTTACCGCAGGATGACGAAGAGATTAAACCGAGACTATCATGTTGGCATCAACCAGAAACGGACACGCAAGTATATGCGCGAAATGGGCATACACGGCTTCTGTCCGAGTCCTAATCTTAGTAAACGATTGCGTGGCAAGTATGTTTACCCATACCTGCTTAGAGGCTTGAATATTGACCATTCGAACCAGGTATGGTCGATTGATATTACTTATTGCCGGATGAGGCATGGCTTTATGTACCTTACGGCGATTATAGACTGGCATTCCCGCTATATTGTCGGATTTACACTCTCCAATACACTTGAAAAGGCAGCTGTCATAGAGACAGTCAAAAAGGCGATAAAACAGCACGGCAAACCGGAAATTATCAATTGCGACCAAGGCTCCCAGTTTACGAGTGACGAGTATGTCAACCTCCTGAATGAAAACAATATTAAGATATCTATGGATGGAAAAGGCAGAGCCTTGGACAATCAAAGGATAGAGCGGTTCTTCCGGTCTTTCAAATGGGAAAAGCTTTATCTGGAGGAATATGAAACCGGACATCAGCTTCGAAGGATAATAAAGGAATATATTGAGTATTACAACACCCAAAGGCCGCATCAGTCCTTGGATTACAATACTCCATCGGAATACTATTACACAGGCAATGAGCTGCTTCCTGAAGCAGTATAAGACCTTGGGGCCCTACCCCAATCCCCGTCCTCGCCGGATGGCAGCCGGTTTGTCACAACAGACCGGGGAACAACAGGATGGATTCGCAATGGCTGTCAAGGGTCTTCGGCTACGCCTACGATGAACGAGCAAAAACCGCTCGCCCTTGACACCCCCTACAGCAGTGCATTAATTTCAATATATAGAAATTTTAGGAAGGGAGAACCTAACTTAGCAAACTAAAAAATTTGTCTTGACAATTGGGGGCATTATACAAACTGGCTTAGATCTTTAAAATCAAAGCTCCTTCTAAGGTAGTGGCTTAAATCCGTAAGCAGGCTTCTGGCCTTGTCCATGTCGAAATACGATATGGATACAAAGGTGTTCAAGGTATTATACAGGAAATGGGGTTTGATTTGAGCCTGAAGGAATGATAGTTCAGCTGCAATTTCATTGTCATGGAACAGCTTGATCCTCTGAGCCTGTATTATCATCTGGATAAAGATAAATAAAAATAAGCCCAAATAGAACACTTCACCAAAATCGTTTCTGATTAGATTTGTCCAGTACAGTATATCATGGGTATATGCTGCAAATGCAATAACCATGCTGATGACGTTCATCCAGCCGCTTTTGTTTCCATTTCTCATGCCGATTGCCGTAATTACAACAGTGCACAAATACCTGTAAGCAGTCAAGTAAAATGTACATTTTTTCGCCACAAAGTGTACACATCTATTAACCCTGTGTAATAGATTTTCTGTGCTCCAATCTGTAGCTGTTGCCGGTCATATTCAGAATCTCACAATGGTGGATAAGCCTATCCAAAATAGCTGTAGTTATTGTAGCATCTCCTAGAAAGTCTGCCCACTCATCGAACCCCTTGTTGGATGTAATTATTAAAGAAGTTCTCTCAGACATTGAAGATATAAATCCAAAGAAAAGGTTTGCTTCTGCATTACTGAGCGGCATAAATCCCACTTCGTCTATGATAACCATTGCCGCCTTATTGATAATCTTCAGCCGGCGTCGGCTAGCAGCAGAGATTTCTGAAGTCTTGAGTATTTTTATCAGTTCATCCAGGGTGTTGAACGCAACAGAATATCCCATATCTAGTGCTTTTACTGCAAGCGCCAAGGCCAGGTGAGTTTTTCCGATACCGGGAGGCCCTAAGAAACATACGTTATATGCCTGCTCAACCCATGTCATGTCAGATAACCTCAGCATCTGTTCTTTTGAGACACTGCGCTGAAAACCGAAATCAAATCTGTCCAGCGTTTTTTCTGCCGGAAGCTTCGCACGCTTTCTGCGTATCATATTTTGTTTTTCTGTCCGGAGTCTCTGTTGTTCATTAAGAAATATTTCAATGCTTTCAAGTGGTGTTAGATCATTCTTCCCCTTGTATAGAGCCTCCAATTCCATAGGTGACATCCTAAGCGCACTCATTAATGTACTAATATGCTCAATCCTTTTATTCAATTCATACCACCCGCTTTCGCATATACCTCAAGGGATCGTTTCTGGGTGGTGATATGGTATTTATTATCACTTACAGGGATTTCTTTAAGGGCTATTTCTTGCTTTGGCTTCTCATTGTACTCAAGAAAGTCCCTTACATATGTGGCACTAAAAAGCTCGCTGGTATTACAGAAGTCTATTGCCCTAAGCACTTTATCCAGACCAAATTTATCATACATTGTTTGCATAAGTTTGAATTGATCACGAGCATACCTTGATTTTTCAGTACGTATGGTCTGCAGGAATTCAGTTGCTTTATACTGTAGAAGTTCATCAATTGCAGCTTGTGCTGCATCCAGTGGCTCCTCCCTGTTACGTGAATGACTTGTATTTTTGATCAGCAGGCCTCTGCCAGTGCTGATGGGGTGATCGCATATTGGTTCTCCAAAGCTTGTCTCTATGAATAGCCTATTGTCCTTGACTTCTATTCGAACTTCCTTTTGATTATTGTATGTACCAAGGGGTACGGAATATCTATTGCTGTCATAAACTATTGTATTGTCTTTCCTTACAGTCCTGCATATATAGGCAGTGTTGTATATTGCAATATCAAGCAGTGGGCGCAAATGCTCACGTTCTTCTTTGAAAACTTCAGCAGGGATCTTCTTAGTTGTACCATGTATCTTTGCATTGGCAGTCCTGTCCAGCCAGTCAAGACATGAGCTGTTGAGGACATCAATATCAACATAAAGCCTGTTTTCAAGAAAGTTGTACTTAACATACTTTACAACATTCTCTACCTTACCCTTGCTTTCAGGATCATTCCTGCGGCATAGATAGATACTGAGTTTACATTCCTGTCTGAGCTTTTCGAACTCATATGTATGGATAATGTCTCCATAGTTCTCAGAGACGCTTACTATATGATCCTGATCAAAAACTAGCTCCTGCGGCATACCGCCTATGTATCTGAAACAGTCCTGGCAGCAGCGAACTAGGTCAACTGCAGTAAAAGGACGATCTTGAAACTGTACATATTTAAATCTAGAGTGCGAAAGTACAAATGCAATAAATCTCACTTTCTCACGGATACCGTTAATATTCTTCATCCACTTCTCACCGAAGTCCACCTGTATCTGCTGTCCCATCGGCAGCTCTTCAACTGCTTCATAGTCTCTTGGATTTGCAGCCTTTTTTAGATTATATTTATTTCGAAGATCCTTAACATATCTGCTGACGGTGCGTTCCTTGAAATCCTCGGTGTAGTGTTCCTTAAGCCAGTCACATACCTGTGATGCTGTTGTTGTGGGATACTCTGTAAGCCATCGTACAATTATTTCCTCATACTCAGAAAGAAGTTTTGTACGGTTGATTG
>Ga0116145_1002018_pt1 | contig 19145 bp, 16 predicted proteins | sample AD_JPNHG1_MetaG_FD_89747 | JGI IMG/M metagenome (GOLD analysis project Ga0116145, IMG submission 89747) | Active sludge microbial communities of municipal wastewater-treating anaerobic digesters from Japan - AD_JPNHG1_MetaG | ecosystem: Engineered > Bioreactor > Anaerobic > Digestate | place... | reverse complement strand
TACTCCTTTTATTCCTTTTGTTTGCCAAGTAACTGGCTGATCAAAAGGACCCATAAACATATGATAAACACGAAAAGAATCTGCTCCGTATTTTTTTATAACTTCATCCGGATTAACAACATTTCCTAATGATTTTGACATTTTTCTTCCATCCGAAGCTAAAATAAGCCCTTGGTTTCTTAATTTTAAAAACGGCTCTTTAAAATCTACAATTCCCTCATCATATAAAACTTTAATCCAAAATCTTGAATATAATAAATGAAGTACAGCATGCTCAACGCCTCCAACATAAAGATCAACAGGCAAAAAATATTTGCCTTTTCTATAATCAAAAATTTTTTTATTATTTTTAGGGTCAACATACCTCAAAAAATACCAGCAAGAACCTGCCCATTGAGGCATAGTATTTGTTTCTCTTTTTGCTGGTCCTTTACATTTTGGACATTTTGTATTTACCCACTTTTCAATTGTTGCTAGAGGAGATTCACCAGTACCTGAAGGCTGATATTTTTTTATTTTAGGTAATTTTAAAGGTAAATCTTTTTCAGATAATGGAACAATTCCACATTTATTACAATGAACAATAGGAATCGGCTCACCCCAATATCTTTGTCGTGAAAAAATCCAATCTCTTAATTTATAATTTACTGTTTTTTTTGCCAAGTTCTTTTTTAACAACCATTCTCCTATTTTTTCTCTTGCTACAAAAGATTTCATTCCATTAAAAATTCCTGAATTAATTAAAACTCCTTCTCCTTCATAAGCTTCTTTAATATCTGATTCTTTTTCTGGTTTTATTACTTTAATAAATTCTAAATCAAATTTTTTAGCAAAATCAAAATCTCTTTGATCATGATACGGCACTGCCATAACAGCGCCTGTTCCATAATAGCTTAATACATAGTCAGCAATAAAAATATCTATTTCTTTATTATTTGCTGGATTTATTGCTTTTATTCCCTCTAATTTTATTCCTCTTTTTTCTTTTACTTCGCTTATTCTTTCTCTTTCTGTTTTATTTATTGCTTCTTCAATATATTTTTTAACTAAATTATAATTTAAAATTTTATCTTTTAAATTATTAATTAAAGGATGTTCTGGAGATAAAACTAAATAAGTGCATCCAAAAATAGTATCTAATCGTGTTGTAAAAACTTCAATATCTAAATTAGAATTTAAAACTTTAAATTTTATTTGCCACCCTTCTGATTTTCCTATCCAATTCTTCTGCATTGTTATTATTTTTTCAGGCCAATCAAGCCCATCTAAATCTTTTAAAAGGCGATCTGCATAAGCAGTAATTTTCAAAACCCATTGCCTTAAATTCTTTTTTACTACCTTTGTTCCGCATCTTTCACATTTGTCATCAATTACTTCTTCATTTGCTAATCCAGTTTTACACGAAGGGCAAAAATTTATAGGTAAAATCGCTTCATAAGCTAATCCTCTTTTAAACAAAAGTAAAAAAATCCATTGCGTCCATTTATAATAAGAAGGATCTGTAGTATTAATTTCTCTCGACCAATCATAAGAAAGGCCAATTGATTTTATTTGTTCTTTAAATCTTTTTATATTTTTTTTAGTTGAAATAGAAGGATGAACTCCGTTTTTTATGGCATAATTTTCTGCTGGTAATCCAAAAGCATCCCAACCCATCGGATGTAAAACATTATATCCTGAAAGACGTTTATAGTGAGATATAATATCAGTAGCGACATAACCATGAGGATGCCCAACATGCAATCCCTCTCCAGAGGGATAAGGAAACATATCTAAACAATAAAACTTTTTCTTTTTAGAAAAATCTTTTGCTTTAAAAATTTGATTTTTTTCCCAATAATTCTGCCATTTTTTCTCAATTTTTAAAGGATTATATTTATTTATCATTTTATTAAAAATATTTTAATCTTTAATAATATCAAATGATTTTATTTTTTTCAATTTTTAGAAAATAAAAAAGGCTAAGTATAATACTTAGCCTTAAAAATTTTGTTCTAAGGTTTTTGTTTCTTAAATTTCAAAAAAAGCTTTCTTGCTTTTTTGTAATCAGTTCCGCCAAAAACAGTAGAAAAAACACCAATTCTTCCAAAACCGACATGTGAATAAAATTTCATTCTTTTTTTCATTTTCTCGATCGCCTCAGAAGGAGTTCCCTTGCTAATTCCTAAAGGAACTTTATGATCATTTAAAGAAATTGAATAAAAAACAATTTGATACTGACCTTTTTTTCTCATATAAAAATTCCTCCAAAACATTAAAGTTTAAAATAATTTTAAAGAAACTAATTTAGTTATAACATTATATTAAAATTTGTCAAACAATAAAAACTCCAGCGGATTTTTATCCGCTGGAGAAAAATTTTTGTTCTAAAATGTTACTTTGAATCAATTTTAAATAAATTCAAAACTAGAGAGTATTTTATTACAAATTTCAGTAACTTTTTCAACGCTTATTTCATTTTCAGTATCATAATCAGTATCAGCCAAAACAAAAACTTCAAATATCTTATTATCTTTTATAAAAACAATACGATAGTGTTTAGAAATTCCTATTCCTTCTTCAACCGTTCTTATTGCTGGAATTCCTCCTATTTCAAAATTTGGTCTATCTAGATTATATTCTTCAGGTATAAAAGAATTCTTTTTAAGCCAATCTATTACAGATGGAGTAATAACATCTGTTTCTCCTGGAAGCGAAAAAAGAGTCCAATCTTGATAATGACGGATTATAATATACCATTGATTATTTTTAGTAAAAGAGATATCGTCATCATCTGAACTGGCTACCCAACCGCTTGGTTTTGCTCTATTATAAAAATCTTGAGGTACTTTTAAGCGATAATTATGTTTTGTATTTGTATAAGTTTTCCAATTATTTATATTTGCATAATTCCTCCAATCAGCATCTTCTGTGACACTTGAAGAAGTGGGCAATCTGAAATCATAATCTTCTTCAAATCTTTGGCTATCTTCATTCCATTCAAAAACTCGTCTTGCAACTTTAACACCAGTTACTCTATCTTGACATCCGTTACATTTATTTTTACAAAATTTTTGTTCTCCTTCAAAAACTATTTCTGTAGTTCCATCTCCATGAAGATCTGCAAATCCTACTTCTGAAAATTCCTCTACTCCTTCTAAAAATTCCGTATATTTGTCAAATTGAAAAAATCTTTTAAATTTATTATTTTCAATTAAATATGCTTCAAAGACAGGATTATAAACGCATGTTCCACCTGGTAAGGTATATTCTGTTATAATAAAAAATGGTTTATTATACGTTAATGTTTTAGCATAAACTTTAAAATCGCCTGTTCTCGTAAATTCTTTATTAAAATAAACTACTTTTAAATTATTGTTATTGGTTTTCTCCATTATACCAGCTTGAATGAAAAGAGCAGGAATATCCACAAAAAAAGCAATAACATCATGGTTATCAGGAAGAGATTTTGTGTGGAAATAATTAAATTTTGTTTCCTCTAATATTTCTTTTAAACTTTCAGGAGTAATTCCTCTGTAAATTGATTCAATAGATGGTTTTACAAAATTATTAGTAATAAAATCTTTCATTTCACTTTCTTTAAATTCTACGCCAATAAATTGAGAAAAATCTGGGCTTGATTCCTGAAGTGTTTCTGGTATTTGTGGTTCATTATCATATGATAGATTACCAAGTGGTGTAATTGTTGGCTGAGGGTGGATTGTTGGCTGAGATTGGATTGTTGGCTGAGGGTGGATTGTTGGCTGAGGTTGGGTTTGTTGTTGTAAAATCATTTGTTGAAGTTGTTGTAATAATTGCTGTAACTGAGAAACAATAGATAATAGTAAAGAGATTCTTAAATTTTGAATATGAGATTGCACGTCCTGATCATTTTCTGAATAATCTGGTAAATTAGGATCTCTAACAGCAGAAATATAGGATGTAGTTCCAAAAGATATTATTACTAAGATAAATAAAGAAATAAATGCTATAGTTATTTGTTTTTTATATTTCATAATTTTATTTATTTTTTATTTTAATTTTTAGTTTAAGGTTAGAATTAATAATTTATTATTTTGTCGATCTTTATTAATTTTTATCTAATATCTTTATTATATTTTAAAATAGCAAAAAAATAGAAGTCAAATAATCAATAAAATATAATTTTAAAAATATTGACAAAATAATAAATTTAGAATATTACCAAAATAGACCTTTAAATTTTAATTAACATAGGAAGGAGGAAACGCAATGAAAATAATTATTATTGACGATGATGAAAGCTGGTTAGAAATGTTGAAATCTTGGATTAAAATATGGTTAGGAGAAAATACTATTATTTTAACTTTTTCTTCATTTTTTCAAGTAGAAGAAAAAGACTTTAATGATTGCTTTTTGGTAATTACTGATTATCAGATGCCGGATATTTCCGGTATTGAAGTAGTAGAATGGCTTAAGCAGCAACATCCAGAAATAAAAGTAATTTTAATGAGTGGTATTAATTTTTTAAAAAGTAAGGCAGATTGGTTTATACCAAAATACAAATTTAAGGAGATTGAACAAATTCTATTATCTTTATAATTTTTAGCCGAAGAATAAATTTCTTCGGCTTTTTATTTTAAATTTTAAATAATTTTTTTGCGTTTTCGGTTGTAATTTCAGCTAATTTTTCAAAACTTATATTTTTTATTTTAGTTATTTTTTCAAGAATATATTTTATAAAAACCGGTTCATTTCTTGAAACATTTATCATCGGCGGAATTAAATAAGGACAATCTGTCTCAACTAAAATTCTCTCTAAAGGCGTTTCCTTTATAATATCATCTAAATTAAGTTTAAAAATAATTCCATTAAATCCGATATAAAAGCCCATATTTAAAACTTTTTTTAACTCATCTTTATTTCCAGTGAAACAATGAATTACTCCTTTAATATTATTTTTCTTTTTTAAAATATCCAATAAATCATTATAAGCCATTCTGCAATGAAAAATTATAGGTAAATCTAATTCTTGAGCAAAATCTATTTGTTTTAATAAAGCATTACGTTGTCTTTCTTTAAATTCATTTATTCTTATTTTTGTTTTGGGTTTGTAATAATAATCCAGCCCAATCTCCCCTATTGCTTTAACTTTTTTTGATCTTATAAGTAATAAATATTTTTCTTTATCAAATTCTTCTTCTCTTGTTTTAAATTCAATTTCTTCTTTATCAATTTTTTCTTTAAAAATTCCTGACGATAAATGTATAGGATGAAGCCCTATTGCAGCATAAACATCTTTTTCATATTTCTCAGCTATTTCCACTGCTCTTTTGCTTGTGTCGTACTGAGATCCTACGTTTATAATTGAAATATTATTTTTAAAGCATCTTTTAATTACTTCATCCCAATCATTTTTATAAGCATTAAAATTTAAATGAGCATGAGTATCAATTATCATTAATAAAAATTATTATTTTAAAAATTTTTTATAGTTTTAGGAAAAAGAATTTCGCTTTTTTTTGTTTTTATTTGTTTTTTAATTCTTTCATAAGTTTCTGGTAAAAATGGATAAATTAAATTATTGATTTCATTTAAAATTATTATCAAGTCTCCAATAATTAAAGGCGCCTTTTTTTTATTTTCCCATGGTTTTTCTTTATCAATATATTTATCAGAAAACTTAATTAATTCCCAAATGCTTTCTAAAGCTGTATTAAATTTAAATTCTTTCATTAATTTATGATATTCTTTTTTTATTTTTTTTATCTCTTTTTGAATAATTTTATTATCACTTTTTTTTATGCCAAATTTTTCCTCCATTGAAACTACTCTTGAAACTAAATTTCCCAACCCAGAAGATAAATCTGAATTGTATCTTTTTTCAAATTTTTCGTAAGTAAAATCTCCGTCTTCTGTGGGAGGAATTTCTCTTAAAAGAAAATATCTTACAGGATCAGCGCCGTATTTTTCTATTAAATCAAAAGGATTTATTATATTCCCTAATGATTTTGACATTTTTTGGCCTTTTGAGGTAATAAAACCGTGAATAAAAATGTTTTTAGGACAAGGCAATTTTAAAGATAAAAGCATTATTGGCCAAATTATTGCATGAAAACGATAAATATCTTTTCCAATACAATGAACATCAGCAGGCCAATATTTTTTAAATTTAGATAAATTTTTATTATAGCCTATAGCAGAAATATAATTTATTAAAGCATCAACCCAAACATAAATAGTTTGGCTTTCATCATTAGGAACTGGAATTCCCCAGCTAACTTTTTCTTTTGGCCGAGACACGCTTATATCATCTAATCCTTCATTTAAAAAAGAAAGAATTTCATTTTTTCTTTTTTCCGGAATAATTTTAATTTTTTCATCTTCTATTATTTTCTTTATTTTTTTTTGATATTTTGAAAGCTTCAAAAAATAATTTTCCTCTTCAATTATTTCAGGTTTTTCTAAGTGGTAAGGACATTTTCCATTTATTAAATCTTTTTTTAAAAGAAATTTTTCGCAACCAACGCAGTAAAAACCTTTGTATTTCTTTTTATATATATCACCATTTTCTTTAAGTTTCAGCCAAACTTTCTTTACTGTTGGAATATGCCTTTTTTTATCTGTTGTCCTAATAAAATCATCATTAGAGATATTCAAAGATTCTGTTAGTTTTTTAAACTGAAAAGACATTTCATCAACAAATTCTTGAGGTTCTTTTCCAATCTCTTTTGCTTTTTTAAATATTTTCTCTCCATGTTCATCTGTGCCAGTTAGAAAAAAAACATCTTTTTTAAAAGTTCTTTGATACCGAGAAATTACATCTGCCTGAATTAATTCCAAAGCATAACCTAAATGAGGCGACGCATTTACATAGGCAATAGATGTAGTAATATAAAATTTATTTTTCATATGTTATAATTATTAATTATCTTATCATATTTTTAAAATTTTTAAATTCTATGATTTTAACCCCTCATTTTTTAACCGGCGCCGCAATTATAAACAAAACAAATCCTTTTTTAGGAATTATTCTTTCTTTTTTAAGTCATTATCTTTTAGATGCTATCCCCCATTCTGAATATTCAATAAAAAATATAAAAAATAGAAAATGGAAAAAATCTTTTTTTGATTTTTTAAAAATATTTTTTGATTTATTTTTAGGAATTTTAATTATTTTTATTATAACAAAAAAAATATTTCTTTCTTTCATTGGCGGGTTTTTTGCTATTTTCCCTGATATTTTAACTTTTTTCTATATTCTTTTTCCTCAAAATAAAATTTTAAAATATCATTATAATTTTCACAAAAAAATTCATTTTTTTAACAAAGAAGAACAAAATTCAATTAAGTTTAAAAATATGAATTTTTCTGAAAAAATTTATTTTTTATTTAAAATTTTTTCTCAGATAGTTATAATTTTAATAGCAATTATTTTATTAAAATTATAACTAAAAAGATTTAATCTCTTTTTCTTTTCTTTTTTCTAAAAATTCTTTTATGAATTCAAACAAAATTCCTGCCACTGGAATAGCTAAAATTGAACCTAAAAACCCCCATAATTCTCCGCCAGCAACCAAAGCAAATAAAACTAATACTGGAGGAACATCAATAAATTTTTTCATTAAAAGAGGAGACAAGATATTGTTTTCAATATTTTGAATTAAAATAAAAGCAATAATTATAAAAATTGATTTTAAAGAATCTACAGAAAAAGTAATTAAAAACAATAAAATACCTGTTATAAATGGCCCAATATAAGGGATAAAATTAAAAATCCCTGCCAGTAATCCTAAAATAAAAGGATATTTTATTTTAAAAATTAGAAGAACAGCGCAGGTTAAAACGCCAACAAAAAAACAAGAAGCTATTCTTGCGCTAAACCACTGGGTAATTTTTTTCTGAGATCTTCGCCAAATATTTAAAGCAGTTGTTTCGTACTTTGAAGGAAAAACAAGAAATAAAATTCTTTCAATTATTTTTTCTTCCATCGAAAGAAAAATTGCTGTTGTAATTACAAAAATAGTGCTTAAAACACCCCCAAAAACAATAAATAAGGCATTAAGAATGCTTTGGCCCATTCTCTGCAAAGAATCAATTAAATTTTTAATTAAAGCATCGCTGTTTGTTAAAACTTCTAAATCAAACTCTTTTAAAAACGGAGAAATTTTTTCAAGATATTCAGGAAATGATTGAACAAAATTTTGTATTTCAAAAGCAATTATAGGAGCAATTAACCAAATTAAAAAACCAAAAAATAGAAAAATAGAGAAATATACAACAATTACCGCAATCGCTCGAGGAATCTTTCTTTTTTGTAAAAAATCAATCGCCGGATTGAATAAAACAGAAATTACTAAAGCAAAAATAAACCAAATTAAAATATTTTTTAATTGATATAAAAAATAAAAACAAATAATAGCTAAAGAAATTTTTATAATAGTTTTCCAGGAAATATCTAAAATTTTTTCTTCATTCATATTTTTAATATTTTTTCAAATTTATTTTTATCGTTAAATGGACCTATTAATGATAAATTTAATTTTGACGGACGAAAAATATCACGAGATATTTTTAAAATATCATCTTTTGTCACCTTATCAATTTCATCACAAATTTGTTTTGGAGTTAAAATTTTCTCTTCTAAAATTTCTTGAAATCCATAAAAAGAAGCAAGAGAATCTGAAGTTTCAAGAGATAAAATTAATTTTCCCTTAATATAATCTTTTGCTTTTTTTAATTCCCTTTCTCCTACTTTTCTTTCAGTCATTGTTTTGTATTCTTTTAAAATAATTTTAATCGCTTTTTCAATATTATTGCTATCTATCCCTGCTTGCGTTACCAAAAAACCAACATCAGTATCTGAATAACTATCAGTATTTATATAATATGCCAACCCTAATCTTTCTCTTACTTTTATAAATAATCGTGAACTCATCATTCCTCCTAAAATAGTTGATAAAACATCTTGAGCATATTTATAAGGATGAAAAAGATTATATCCTCTTACGCCTAAACAAAGATGAGTTTGGTCAGTTTTTCTTTCTTTTAAAAGACATTGAGGATATTTTTGATTTTCGATAACCTTGGGTTTTTCAAATGGTAAAGTATTTCTAATTTTTGAAAAATATTTTCCTATTTCTTCCACTATTTTATTTTCATTAAATTTGCCAGCAACACAAACAATAGTGTTTGAAGCAACATACTGTGATTTAATATATTTTAATAGTTTTTCCCTATTTATATTAGTGATTGTTTCTTTTGTTCCTAATATATTTCTTCCAGCAGGCTGATCTTTATATAAAAGTTCTCTCCATAAAATTTGCACATAAGAAGAAGGATGATCAACATACATATTCATTTCTTCAATTATTACTCCTTTTTCCTTCTCTATTTCTTTTTCTTCTAATTTTGAGTTTAAAAAAATATCAGAAATCCAATCTAAAGCCAAACTTAAATGACTACTTTCAACTTTTGCAAAAAAACCAGTGTATTCTTCTGAGGTAAATGCATTATAAATTCCCCCAACCCTATCTAATGTTTCAGCAATAAGAGTGGTATTCGGCCTTTTTTTAGTGCCTTTAAAAAGCATATGTTCTAAAAAATGAGAAATGCCATTTATTTCTTTTTCTTCATATTTTGAACCTGTTTTAACTAAAACTAAAACTGTTACTGCTTCTGTGTTCTCGTAAGGAACAGTAATTATTCTTAAATTATTTTTTAAAATATTTTTTTTAAACATTTTTAAATTTATCTTTATTGAATAATATTAAAAATCTAATTTTTATAATCTCATTTATCATTTTAACCCTGTTTCTAAAGCCTTTCCAAAAACCCCATTTTTTCTCTTTTACCACCATATTAAGGCCTTTCAAAAATATATAAGCAACTGGTAAATTATTAATTTTACAATAAAAATTTAAAGCTGTTTCCACAGTAAATCCTTTTAAAAATTCTTCTGGTATATTTTCAAAAACAAATCTTTTCATTGCCCTCTCGCCAGCAATTGCTAAAAGAGGATCAATTTTTACTAAAAAATTGCCAATTCCTAAATATCTTTCCCTTAAACCAACAGCCATTACTGCCCTATCTTCTATTACTGGTTTAATTAAATCTGATACGTGTTTATTTGTAAGTCCAGTTAAATCTGCATCAAAAAAAACAATAATATCAGCATCAGTATTTTTTATTCCTTCTTTCATTGCGTTTGCTTTTCCGCTTCCTCCAATTTTTTCTAATCTTATAACTTTTGCCCCCATTTCCCTACTAATGCCTGATGTATTATCCGTAGAACCATCGTCTACAACAATTACTTCATTTAAATCTTTTGATTCAATTAACACTTTTAACACTCTTCCAATATTTTTTTCTTCATTTAAAGCAGGAACGATTGCTGCTACTTTCATAAAATTATTTTTTTAATTTTTCTTCTAAGAATGGCTTTAATTTACTAATTCCTATTCTTTCCTGATTCATTGTATCCCTATCTCTTACTGTAACGTCATCTTTTTCCAAACTTTCAAAATCAATTGTTATATCAAATGGAGTTCCACATTCATCTTGTCTTCTATATCTTCTTCCGATCGAATCATTTTCATCATAAAAACAAACAAAATCAGTTTTTAGCATTTTATAAACTTCTTTTGATTTTTGAATTATTTTTTCATTATTTTTAACTAAAGGAAAAACAGCAACTTTTATCGGCGCTAATTTTTTATCTAATTTTAAAACAATTTCTTTCTCTTTTTTTGCTTCTGTTGTTTTTGTCCGTCCTCCTATAATTTCCTCATAACTATCGCATAAAAAAGCAAAAAGAGATCTTTCTACTCCAACTGATGTTTCAATAATATACGGATAAAAATATTTTTTTTCTTTTTCGTCAAAATAATTTAAATTTTCTCCGCTATGTTTTGAATGATTTGATAAATCCCAATCTCCCCTATTATGGACTCCTTCTATTTCTTTCCATCCAAAGGGAAAATTATATTCTATATCAAATGCCTTTCTTGCATAGTGAGCAAGTTCTTCTTTGGGGGTTTCTCTTGCTCTTAAATTTTCTTTTTTAATCCCTAAATTTAAATACCAATTTATTCTCTCGTTTTTCCAATAATCAAAAAATTTATCAGCTTCTTCTGGGCGGCAAAACCACTGCATTTCCATTTGTTCAAATTCTCTTGTTCTGTAAATAAAATCTTTTGGTGTAATTTCATTTCTAAATGACTTTCCAATTTGAGCAATTCCAAATGGAATTTTTAATCGCATTGAATTCATCACATTTTTAAAATTTACATAAATTCCCTGACAAGTTTCTGCTCTTAAATAAGCAATATTTTTTTCATCTTCAACCGGACCTATAAAAGTTTTCATCATTAAATTAAATTTTCTTGGCTCTGTTAATTCCCCATTACAATCAGGGCATTTATTTTTTTCTAAAAAATCTTTTCTAAAACGATGGTGACATTTTTTACACTCAACTAATTCATCAGCAAAACCAGCAGTTAAATGACCAGATGCTTCCCAAATTTTAGGAGACATTAAAATAGAGGCATCTAAACCAACAATATTATCATGCATTTTTGTCATTTCATCCCACCATAATTTTTTAATATTATTTTTCATTTCTACTCCTAAAGGACCATAATCATAGCAAGAACTAAATCCGCCATAAATTTCAGATGATAAAAATACAAAACCCCTTCGTTTCGTTAAAGATACTATTTTATCCATTAAATTTTCCATTTTATTAAAATTTTTATTTTTTATATTATCTTTTATTTTATCTTTTTATTCTAAAAAATCAATTATTTTTTTCAATCCTTGACAAAAATTTAAAAATATGTAATACTAAAAGAAAATAATAATTAAAATTATGAATAAAAACTTAAAACAAATTTATTTAATTTCTTTAATTTTTATCCCCATTTTCTTTTTCCTGGGGCTGTCTTTAATGATGCCAAAAACTGTCTTTGCTGATTATCCAACTGGAAATCTATCAGTAGAAAACGATACTGTAAAGCTAGGAAAACCTATTAAAATTACAATTGATGGATATGACAAAGAAGGATTAATTGGATTTAAATTGTTTCATCATGGCACCTGGAGTATTGTTTATGTAAATGCAATTTCAACTTCACGAAACTTTTCTCTTTTTGAAGATTATCCCGGTATTTATAAATATTGCGGACAAGTTATTGGAAAAACTCTTAGTGGAAATTATGAATTTGCCCCAACTTCCCCAAATTGCGTTACTGTTACTGTCACTCCTTATGATTATGATTATGATGAAGATGAAGATAACGATGACGAAGAAGATGATTATCATTATAAATTAAAATGTTATAACGACGATTTATATTGGTATTCTCGATGGAATGATAGACAAGAAAAATATAAAGATTGCGGAAGTGACAGCACTACTTCTTGGGAATATTATTGCTCAGGAAATAGCGATTATAGAAAAGAACAAAATATGAAAGAGGATGTTCCTCTAATAAATGTTATAGTAATAGCAAAACAGAAAAAGAATTTGTCAAAGATTGTTCATCTAATGAAACCTGTCAAAGTGGAAAATGCGTAGCAAAAAATACTCCCACTCCTCAACCTAACCAATGTACAACTGGAATGTGCTGTCAAGATAATAAATTTAAACCAAGTTCTTCGATTTGCAATATAGAGACAAAAACTGAATATGGATGCCCATGGGGCACGGCAAAAGGCGCTGACGTTGGGAAAAGAATTGGCACTAGATTACAATATTGTTCGGGAACAAGCGCTTCATGCACAGGAAGTTTTAGTCAATGGACTTGGACAAATTGGTCTGTAGCTGATTATTGTTCTGAAAATGAAATTTGCGTACCTGGGAAAGAACAATGCCAAAAAGTTCAAACAACTTCTTATACTCCTGTAATTACTCAAGTAGCTTCAAATTATCTTAAACACTTTAAAAAAGATTGTTATGAAAATAATTTATATTGGTTTGATTCAAATAATAATAGACAAGAATTAATTGAAAAATGTTCAGAAAATACTCAATGCTCTCTAGATGGCTGTAAAGAGATTGAAAAAAAGAATGATTTAATTATTACTGCTTTAGGAAATAAAAATAATGATACAAATAAATTATTAAAAACTATTAATCTTTCAAGCGGAGAAAAAATTAATATTATCTTTATTGTAAAAAATAATACTGAAAATGAAATTAAAAATATTGCAGTAAATGCTGAAATTCCTGATGATATCACTAATATCAGAAATCTTAAAATTGACGGAAAATCTGTAAAAGGAGATATAAAAGAAGGGATAAATATTTCTTCTTTGGATAAAAATTCCACTAAGACAATATCTTTTGAGGGAAAATTAGAGAAAGCAGAGGAAGAAAAAGAAATAGAAATTATTGGAAAAGTAAAATCAGAAAATTATTCTAATTCTGATTCTTTGAAAGTAAATATAAATTTATCTCAAAATATCGCTGTCTTAGGATTAGCAGCAATAAAATTTGCTGTAGGTAAATGGTATTTCTGGCTTATTCTAATAATATTTCTTGCTTATTTGTGTTATGTAATATTTAGAAAACTTTTTTCAGTAATGGCAAACTAAATAAAAAATGACTGGGATACCAGTCATTTTTTATTTTTAAATTTTAGCTCTATCTTTCTTTTTTGAATAAAATGATATAAAATAAAAATAATTTAAAAATTTTTATTTTATGGAGAAAGAAAATATTTTTAATATACCAAACGCGCTAACACTTATAAGAATTTTAATCACTTTTCCTTTAATTTATTTAATTTTTACTGATGCTAGTATTTTATATATTGCCCTTATTTTTATAATCGGAATGCTAACTGATTTTTTTGACGGATTTATCGCTAGAAATTTTAATTTAAAAACAGAGTTTGGAAGAAAATTTGATATGTTTGCTGATAGAGTTTTAATGATAGGAACAGCTGTTTCTTTTTTAATTAAATTATTTATTTCAAAAAAATTAATTAAAGAACAAATTTTTCAAATAATTTTAATTCTTTCCAGAGAAATAATACTTTTCCCAATTATTTTAATAGTTTTTATTTTAAAAAGAAAAATAATTTTCCCCCAGGTAAGAATTATTGGTAAAGCAACTACACTTTTTCAATCAATAAGCTTTCCCTTAGTGCTTTTAAATAATTATTATTCTTTTTTAAGTTTCTCTGTTTATTTCGCAATTTTTACTGGAATTTTAGGATTAATTTCTTCTTTTTATTATACAAAAGATATAATTAAAGAAATTAAAAACCTTAAAACTATTGAATAACTTTTCCAGTATCAGCATTAACTTGTAAATCATCAGGTAAATCAGCAGTAATAGCAGAGGCAATACTTTCTATTAAAGTTCCTGTAAATTGATCTTCACCAGTAAGCTTTGCTTCATTTATAATTACAGGAATTTGATTAATTTGATCTTCTTTGGGAATTATATAAACTTGAAAAGCAATAGATATGCTTTTATTTTTTATTTCCGGATTATTTGAAACGCTCCAAACAATTTCTTTGCTTGCGCTATCAAAAGTAATTTTATCCCTCTCTGATTCTGGCCAAATTTTACCAGTAAGAAAAACATTAGAAGGCAAGGTTGCTCTTACTTTAATGTTTTCAACGTTGGGAAGATAGTTTTTAATTTCCCAAACTATAGTATAAGTTGTTTTTTCATTAACTTTTAAAGGAAGAGGCCCTGAATTTCCAAAAATTTCATCATAATAATATCCTTTTTGGTGTAAAACTAATTTTGAACTTACTTTTGTTTCAAAGATTTCTTTTATTTGAGGAAGAGAAACAGTATTTCTTAATGTAAAATTTTTAAATTGATTTGTTTCCTTAATATCTTTTATTTTAATCCAAAATTCAACTTTACCTTCTTCTCCTGGCTCTAGTAAATATAAATCATCAACATCTCGCCAATCCCAAAGAATCGAATTATCTTCTTTATTAAATTGTCCAAATTGAGTTCTTAAAGTGCTAAAATCAAAGAAATCTCCTTCTAATTTTGATACTAAAAAAAGTTCATTAAATGGTTCATCTCCCATATTTCTAAAGAAAATTTCATAATGTAATAATTCGCCTGGGCTGGCAATATAATTATTCTGATTATTTATTCTTTGAAAAACTAAAAGATTTGGCTTTGAAATTTCAATTCCTTTTGAAATTTCTTTTAAAATAATAAACTGATCTTCCACCCAAACTCCTAAATAGGCTCTAAAAATTTTTTGCTCCTTTACTTCGCCTGATATTTTTGCATTAATTTCAATTCTTCCGCCTTCAGTTTTATTTAAAATTGGTATATCCCAATGAATTTTATCAATTGATTTAGGATTGCTTGAAATAAATTCAAAACCATCGGGATAATTAATTTTTATTCCTAAATTAGAAAGAGGATAATCTGAATTAGAAAAATAATTTAAATAAAATTTAAAATTTTTGCCTGATTCAATTTTCGAAGGAAAATCAAAGTCAAAAGTAATTGGTGTTTTCTTAATTACTGTTGTAAAAGAAGTTTCTGATTCATATCTGGTTTTTAAATCTTTTGGTTTATAACTTAAAACTACTCTTGCTTTTTTAACATCGCCTTCTTTGCCAAAAAGACGACCTTTAAAAACAAAACTTTTTTCTTCTCCAGGATAAATGCTATCACCTAATTTATCTGTTCCTATCTCGTGTCTTTTAGAAAAACCTTCAGAAGGAATGCTATATTCAGGAAATTCAAAAATAAGCAAAGGGTCATCTAATCTAATATTGCCATTATTTTTATATCTAACAGTGTATTCAATTTCTTGAGATGTCTCTGCTTCATCTGGCCCTAAAATTTCTAATTTTAAAATTTCTTTTGAATAATAATTTTTCTGCCAATACCACCAGCCCGTAATTAATAAAATAATAATTAATAAACAAAGGAAAATACTAATTTTTTTCATATATATGTTTTTGTTGAAAAATATAATTATTTTTTATTATACTAAAAATATTAAATTATTAAATACGATAAGTTAAATATGATAAGAAAGATATTCTTGAGAAATTAAATATAAACCTTCTAAATGTTTTTTTTCTATTTTTAATTTCATTAAAAAATCTATATCTTTTTTTAAAATAATTCTTAAAATTTTTATGATATCGTTTGGAATTTCTTTAATATTTTTTTTATTTTTAAAACAATTATTACAAATTATTCCCCCGGCCTCTAAATCAAAAAAATTATTTGCATTTGGAATTTTTTTGTGACATAAAACGCAATGATAAAAATCTACTTGATACCCTAAAACAGATATAATATTCCAAAAAAAATAATAAAATAATAAATAATAATTTAAAATTTTATTATTTTGATCATTTAAATTTTTAAAAACTTCGCATAAAACCTCCCATACCTCTATGTCTTTTTCTTCTTCTTTTAGTAAATCATTTAATACTTGAGATATTTTATCAGCAACTTCTCTTTTTTTTAAATCTTTTTTTAAATTAGGAAATTTTTCAATTATATTTGTATCAGTTAAAGTTTTATAATTTTTCCCCTGAATAAACTCAATATTTGATAAAGAAAAAATTTCTATTCCCCCTCTTAATTTTGAATTAATTTTTCTAATTGCTTTTCCTAAAACTTCTACTTTTCCAAAATCTTTTGTATAAAAAGTTAAAAACTGATCATTTTCTAGCCAATCCCTTTTTTTAATTAAAAAAGCTTCTGTTCTATAATGAACCGCCATATCAAAAATTTTTATTCCTTAAATTTTTCTTTTCAATCACGGTTTTTTTCTCAATATCTTTTAAAAACCTTATCTTCTCATCTATTTCTTTTTTTTGGCTTATATCTTTTGTTTTATTTTTTAATTCTTCTAAAGACGAAAGAGCGCTTCTATAATCATCTATTGAAATTTCATGACCATATCTATTAGGAAAAGCTTCATCAACTAATTTTCTTCTTTCTTCTCTGGAATATTTTTTACCTGATGATTTAGGTATTCTTCCGGAAGAATTTACAATTATAGAAGAAAGTTCATGCCGAGAAATTGATTTTTTATCTTTAAAAATTCCCATAAAAATTTTATTTTAATTTATTTTTTAATTCCAATTAAATATTTTTTACCTCCTATTTCTATTTCCTTTTTCGCATCAACTTTCATTTCACTCTCATTTTCTACCTTAAAATATTTCTTTGCTTTTGTTTCTTTTAATAAATCTTTTTCATCTAAAGGCAAAATATCAATATTTGAAATAAATGCTTTTACAAAATCTTGAGGTTTTAAATTAAGTTTTTTGCGCAAATCTTTAATATTTCTTATCAATTCTCTTAAATCCCCTTCTTTTCTTAATTCTTCTGTAATTTCACAATTTAAATCTATTTCTTTTTCCATTTTTTCATCGAAAGAAATATTTTTTACATTTATTTCATTTTTTATTATTTCTAATAATTCTTTTTCTTTTTTTAATTTAGTATTTTTTATTTTTAATTCTTTTAAAGGTTGCCTAACTTTAATTTTTGCCTCTGATCTTAAAGATAGAGAAAGAGAAACAATTTTTCTTGCTTCTTCCATTTTTTCTTCAATTTTTTTATTAATTTTTCTTTTATCTGCAATAGGCCAATCCTCTAAATGAACAGACTTCCCTTTTTTATTTAAGTTTAAATAAATTTCTTCGCTTAAAAATGGAATAAACGGAGCCAATAATTTAGATAAATTTAAAAGCACAAAATTTAAAGTTGAAGAAGCATTTATTAAATCTTTTTTATTTTCTGGTTTCTGGAATCTTGGCCTTGAAACCCGAATATACCACTGAGATAAATCATTAACAACAAAATTTTCTATATCTCTTGATGCGCTCGTAATATCATACTTGTCTAAATAAAAAGAAACTCTAATAATTAATTGATTTAATCTAGAAATAATCCATTTATCTAATAAATCTTTACTTTCTATTTTTGTTCTTACATCTTTTTTATATGTTTCTAAAAAAATAAAACAATTTAATAAAATTAAAATAAATCTGTTTAAGGCATTCAAAACATCTTTTTCTTTAAATAGCTTTGGTTCTCCTGGCTGATTTATAGTATAAAAATACCACCTTACAGCTTCAATGCCGTATTTATTTATCATTTCCCATGGGTTAACAACATTTCCTTTTGATTTTGACATTTTTTCTCCATTTTCATCTAAAATATGACCCAAAGAAATGACATTTTTATAAGGATTTCCAAAATTTAAAAGAGTAGAAACAGCCAAAAGCGTATAAAACCATCCCCTTGTTTGATCTATTCCTTCGCAAATAAAATCAGCAGGAAATTGCTCTTTTTTATCAATTTTATCTTTGTTTTCAAATGGATAATGATATTGAGCAAATGGCATTGAACCAGAATCAAACCAACAATCTAAAACTTCAGGCACTCTTTTCATTTTTCCATTACATTTTTCACATTTTAAGGTAATTTTATCTATAAAAGGCTTATGCAAATCTTTTATTTTAATCTTTTTTTCTGATTTTTCTAATAATTCTTTAATGCTTCCAATACATGTCTTCTCTTTACATTTCTCACATTCCCAAATAGGCAAAGGCGTCCCCCAATATCTTTCCCGCGAAATAGCCCAATCTTTAACTTCTTTTAACCATTCCCCAAATCTTCCTTCTTTTAAATAATCTGGAACCCAATTAATTTTTTGATTGTTTTTTAATAAATCATTTTTTACTTCATTCATATTAATAAACCAGCTTTCTTTTGCATAGTATAAAAGAGGAAATTTACATCTCCAGCAAAAAGGATAATCATGCTCATATATCTCTTCTTTAAACAATAAATTTCTTTCTTTTAAATTATTAATAATCAAAGGGTCAGCATCTTTTACAAAAATTCCTTTCCATAAAGAAATTTCATCTTTAAATTTTCCTTGATAATTTACGGTTTGAAAAACATCTAAATTATTTTTCTTTCCTGCCTCCATATCATCCTCTCCAAAAGCAGGAGCAATATGAACAATGCCTGTCCCCTCTTTATCAGAAACAAAATCTGCCAAAATTAAAAAATAAGCCCTTTTAATAGGTTTCACAAAATCAAAAAGAGGGATATATTCTAAATTTTTATTTATTAATTCATTTCCATTAAATTCTTCAATAATTTCAATTTTTTCATTTTCAAATAAAGATAATCTATTCTTTGCCAAAATATATTT
>Ga0116145_1002015_pt1 | contig 19171 bp, 13 predicted proteins | sample AD_JPNHG1_MetaG_FD_89747 | JGI IMG/M metagenome (GOLD analysis project Ga0116145, IMG submission 89747) | Active sludge microbial communities of municipal wastewater-treating anaerobic digesters from Japan - AD_JPNHG1_MetaG | ecosystem: Engineered > Bioreactor > Anaerobic > Digestate | place... | reverse complement strand
ATGCAAAATTTGGTTTTACTTCGAGAATTCCGACAAATTCCATTTTTGCACGTTCTAATACTTCAACAACTTCGCCCTCTTCATCACGGTTTTTACGGCGCGGATAGAGTAACACTTTTACTTTGTCGCCGTTCAAAGCACAGCCCATACTGCGTTCAGCAATAAAAATAGGCTCTCCTCCATCATCAGGTATGAGGTATGTTTTTTTAGCTACACTTTGGCGGTCGAGTATGCCTGTTACATAATTTTGACGTAAGTTGAGACGAAATTTGCCATAACTTACTTGTTCTAATTGCCCTTGTTCTAAAAGCGTATTGAGTGCTTCAACCACTAGTTGTTTTTGCGCATCGGTACGCATACCTAAAGCGTGCGACAATTGTTTGTAGTTCAATAATTTATTAGGAACTTCCGAAAATAAATTAATGATTGCTGTTACAACCGCATTTTTGCGCATATTGGGTGATGTTTCTCTGTTTTTCTTTGCCATAATTCAAATGTTTACTTGTTACAAAGATAACGATTTTTATTCCAATATGTAGTTTGTTTATTTTTTTTTGTAAGTTAATAAAATTTATATACTTTTGTCTTGATTCTTGGTTATTCAATTTATTGAAAACAAGAACCTTTATTTGAGAAAGCATTTTGCTTTATTCTTTCTTGCAGCAAATTTGGCGATGAGATGTATCAGAAAGAATGAGTTAATATGTTCACGTTTTGGCGTGGGCTTAACTTATTCTGTTGATACAAGGTTGCGCCAAATACCTCTGCAAGCGGGATTTTTTAAGTACCACGCTTTTTTTATTTGATTTCATATTAACTTTCAAAAATTTAATTCTATGAAAAAAATCACATGGGTATTATTTTATTTAGTGTTCTTTTTGCAAATATCTTTTGCTCAAGATGTTATTGTTACCAGCCAAGCAGAAAGGATTGAGGCTATTGTAACAGAAGTGTCACCGACAGAAATTAAGTACAAAAAATTTTCTAATCCTAATGGACCAATTTTTATTTTGTACGTTAGCAACATTTCAGCAATTATCTATCAAAATGGAGAGGTGCAAATGTTTAATGAAAATAAAGGAGGCACACAGAATGTGGCTAGTTCTATTACAAAGAAGCCTACCACAAGTGAGAAAGTTGTTCCATCTAATGTTCCTTCTTCAAAAGGATCACAAACAACGACAACCAATGTAGTGGATTCTTCTAATAAAAAAATAACAACACCGAAAGATAATTTTGCCATTAAAGAAAGCGAAAATGCTTTAGGTAAAATTTATCGTGATGATGGTGAATATACTTTTCAAGGACGTTATATATCCAAGAAAGAATATGGTTTAATACTTCAAAATAATTGCCCTATCGCATATGCAGAATATAGGAGAAGTCAAAAATTAACAAATGCGAGTTGGATATTAGTTGGTGTGGGCGGAGGTCTTGTCTTAGGTGGGTTGTCTGTTATGGGAACTTCTCCTGAAGCCTCTCTTGCTTTGTGTGCTGTTGCCATTGTTCCATTGGTGGTCGCAATTCCATTGGTTACATCTGCATCAAAAAAAGATAGAAATTCTATTGATTTATATAATCAACATTGTTCGTCAAAAGTAGCACTGAATTTCAATATTAACACAAATGGTGTTGGATTGGCTTTGAATTTTTAAGATTCAACCCTATTTAATTGCAATTTATATGGATATAATTGATTCTTTGTTTGCAGACGTTTCATCTTTGATCGAATGGCTTGGTATTCCAGGTCTAATTGTACTAGTTGTTTTTTTTATTCTTTATAAAAAGAAACAACAATCTCAAAACAGAGAAGAAGATGAGGAAGACGGTGATGATGACAGAATTCAAGATGCAGATGCTACGTATGAAGAAATTATTGAGGATGTTAAGAGCTTTCAGCCTTCACTAAATCCGCAATTAAGGTCTGGGTTTACTGAAAAAATGATTCAAAACCAACTTTATCATTATCTTTTAGAAAGATACGTAACGGTTGTTAAAGAGTATGCTATCGATTCCAATACCCAAAATAAAATGGATATTGATGTTGCTCACAATGAATGTGGCTTAGAATTAAAAATGGCAGAAAAGCTGCATAAGTTAAGTGAACTTACTCGATTAAAAGGGCAAATTCAATCATATAAAGAGCATTATGTTAATGATAATTTTGCTGTCGTAGTGTATGGCACGACTCAAGAAAAACTAAATACAAATATTACAGAGGCGAAAAAGTTCTGTAAGAGTAATAATGTCGATTTTTTGTATATTGTTTTGGACTAATTGTATCCAATATTTCATTCTTGGGGACTTTGTTGTTACACAGAGTCCCTTTTTATTTGTTCTAAATTTTACTTTTTGTGAGTTGATAAAAAATCGCTACTTTTGTTGGTTGAAGTATTACGCTGTACGGCTAATATTTCGTAAATTTAATCATTTCACCATTTAAACCTAATTAGCTGTGGTACTGAATTATATTTGGATTGGTTTTTTGCTGATTGCCGTAGTGGTAGCCTTGATCCAGACATTTGTGTTTGGCGATACGGCGGTGCTTACCGCTGTTATGGATTCCATGTTTGGGTCTGCCAAAACAGGTTTTGAAATTTCCATTGGTCTCACAGGTGTTTTGGCATTGTGGCTTGGTATTCTAAAAATTGGTGAAAATGGTGGTGCTATTAAATTTATGTCACGTTTAGTGGCGCCGTTTTTCTGTAAAATCTTCCCAGAAGTGCCTAAAGATCATCCAGCCATGGGAACTATTTTTATGAATATTTCTGCCAATATGTTGGGGCTTGATAATGCTGCTACGCCGTTGGGGCTAAAAGCAATGAACGAGTTGCAAGAGCTCAATCCTAAAAAAGATACGGCGTCAAACGCTATGATTATGTTTTTGGTACTCAATACGTCAGGACTTACAATTATTCCTATTACGGTAATGACTTATCGTGCTCAATTTGGTGCGGTTAATCCAAGTGATGTCTTTTTACCTATTCTTATAGCAACATTTTTTTCGTCGTTAGTTGGTTTTTTGGCAGTAGCCATTTCACAAAAAATTAACATTTTCCAAAAAAATATTATTTTGACATTAAGCCTGCTCACGGGATTTATTGTCGGTCTTATTGCTGTTTTTTCTACGATGGATAGAGAGAGTATTCAGTTTTACTCATCTATTGTAACCAACATCATTTTACTAGGTATTGTGTCTGCTTTCGTAATTATGGGTTTGCTAAAAAAGGTAAATGTGTACGATTCGTTTGTACAAGGTGCGAAGGAAGGCTTTAAAGTGGCAGTGGGGATTATTCCTTATTTGATTGCGATTTTAGTAGCAATAGGTATGTTTCGTGCTTCGGGTGCTATGGATTGGATGCTTTGGGGTGTTGAAAAAGCGGTTGCTTTCGTAGGGCTGAACACCGATTTTGTAGGAGCTTTACCGGCCGCTTTGATGAAACCGTTGAGTGGTAGCGGTGCTCGAGGTATGATGTTAGATACTATGAGTACTTACGGTGCCGATGCTTTTGTAAGTAAAGTGGCATGTACTATACAAGGTTCAACCGATACGACATTTTATATTTTAGCCCTTTATTTTGGTTCTGTCGGTATTACTAAAACACGTAATGCACTCACTTGTGGTTTAATTGCCGATTTTGCTGGAATTTCAGCAGCTATTTTAATTGGTTATCTATTTTTCCACTAATTGATTCTATATGATTGTTTACACAAGCGAGAACGTGAAAGTACCGAAATTAGAGAAGCGAAAAATCAATGCATGGATAAAATCGGTAGCAGAAAAATATGATAAAAAGGTCGGTGAAATCGCTTATGTTTTTTGTGATGATGCCAAAATATTAGAGGTAAATCAAACGTATTTACAGCACGACTATTTCACAGACATTATCACGTTTGATTATTGCGAAGGGAAAACACTGAATGGCGATATTTTTATTAGTTTGGATACAGTGCATTCCAATGCACAAGAGTTTGAGGTTGATTTTGAAAATGAATTACTCCGTATTATGATTCATGGGATTTTACATTTGTGCGGACAAGATGATAAAACACCTGAAGCTCGATTGGAGATGACACATAAAGAGAATGACGCTTTGCAAATTATTTTATGAGTAGAATAAAAAGACTTTTAAATATATTTGGTGGAGGGCGGGCGTGCTTTTTTTATCTACTAGCGTGCTTGTTAGCTATGGGGTGTGCTAATCGTGGAGGCGGTCCTCAAGGTGGTCCTAAGGATATTGCGCCGCCAATTCCAATCAAAAGTACTCCGACTAACGGAGCTACAAATCATACAAACCCGACAATCGATATTTATTTCGATGAAATTGTGCTTTTAGAGAAGTCGTATGAAAAAATTGTAGTATCTCCTCCTCAATTAAAATCGCCAGTGGTTAAAGCCTATGGGCGTAAAGTTTCTGTAGAATTGCTTGATTCTTTGAAAGCAAATACAACGTACATTGTCGATTTTTCCGATGCGATTGTGGATAATAATGAAAAGAATAAATTGGTTGACTATTACTTCACATTTTCGACCGGTAATGATATTGATTCACTCATGATTGGCGGCACGCTGATTGATGCGCGCAATTTGAATCCAAAGGGCGGTGTGTTAGTGGGAATTCATAGTAATTTGAACGATTCGGCTTTTCAAACATTGCCTTTTGAACGTGTCTCTAAAACCAACGACAAAGGAGAGTTTTGGATTAAAGGCGTAAAGAAAGGTGCTTATAAAGTGTTTGCTTTGGGCGATCTTAATAGTAACTACATGGCTGATCAACCTATCGAACCATTAGCTTTTCTCGATTCGATTGTGGTGCCAGATGTTACCTTTGCTGAACATCTTGATACTATTTGGAAAGATAGCACAACCATCGATACGATTGTGAAACGTCAACACCCCAATTTTACGGCTAGTAATCTTTTACTTCGTTATTTTGAGCCTGATTTTACGCGACAATATTTGGTGAAAGCGGAGCGTGTGGAACCGTATAAGCTATCATTCTATTTTAATGCGCCATTGGATACGTTGCCTGTTTTGCAACCGTTGAATTTTAAGCTTGATCATAACTATTTGTTGCAACAAAGTGCTCATCGAGATACATTGACTTACTGGTTTACCGATACATTAATTTCGCAAATCGACACATTGTCGTATGCGCTCACTTATTTAAAAACGGATTCAACCAATCAATTGTCGGCACAAACGGACACTCTCAATACTGTTGCGCGTCGCAAGGTAGACGTTTCTGATAAATCTACAGGTCGGTCGTCGCGCTCAAAAGATAATGATGCGAAAAAGAAAATAGAATTTTTGCCAATTAAGACCAACTCATCGACAAATTTCGATGTTTATAATTCGTTTATACTCACGTTTGATAAACCTACAAAATACGATGTTTCTAAACCTATTGTAGTAGAGTTAAAAGTCGATTCGTTGTGGCAAAAAATGGATATCAAATTACATCCCGATGATTCGTTAGGTTTGCAATATTCACTTCAGTATAATTGGCAGCCAGAGAAAATGTATCGATTAAAAGTCGATTCTGCCGCTTTTGTGGCGTTGGATGGATTGCATACGAATACCTACGAATCCACGTTTAAAATACGATCGCTTGAAAGTTATGCTACTTTGTTTATTATGATGGATAAGCTGTCGGGTGGAGAGATTTTAGAGTTGCTTGATAAAAATGAGAAAGTGATTAGAACCGTAAAGGCGACTAAAGAAACTGCATTTGAATATTTGAATCCTGACGACTATTATTTACGACTTTTTGTCGATGAAAACGGGAATAATAAATGGGATACAGGAGATTATACCTCTAAAAAACAGGCAGAAGATGTTTACTATTTTCCATTCAAATTTACACTACGTGCTTTTTGGGAGGTTGAAGAAAATTGGGATTACAAAGCACTACCTATATTAAAACAAAAACCTGAAGAGTTGATTAAATCTTCCATGAATAAAAAGAAAACAAAATAATTATGGCAAAAATTTTAATTGTTGACGACGAACGTAGTATCCGTAACACACTGAAGGATATTTTAGAGTTTGAAAAATATGATGTGGAGTTAGCCGAAGATGGCTTGATGGCACTTGAACTGACAAAAAACACCACATTCGATGCTATTTTTTTGGATATAAAAATGCCTCAAATGGATGGCATTGAAGTGTTGCAAAAAATGCGTGAAAACGGTGTTGAAACTCCTATTGTAATGATTTCGGGACATGGCAATATTGAAACTGCCGTGGAGTGTCTTAAGAAAGGTGCTTACGATTTTATCGAAAAACCAATTGATTTGAATCGCCTCTTAGTAGTTATTCGTAACGCCTTGGATAAATCCACATTGGTCACGGAAACAAAAATTTTAAAGAAAAAAGTGGATAAAAAATATGCTATGATTGGTGAATCATTGGCAGTGCGTAAATTGCGTCAAATGATAGACATGGTAGCTCCAACTGATGCGCGCGTCCTAATTACTGGTGACAATGGAACAGGTAAAGAGGTCGTAGCACGTCAAATTTACCAACAAAGTCACCGTGCAAATGCGCCATTTGTGGAGGTAAACTGTGCCGCTATTCCGTCAGAATTGATAGAAAGCGAGTTGTTTGGTCACGAAAAAGGGGCGTTTACTTCAGCTATAAAAACTCGTATCGGAAAATTTGAACAAGCCAACGAAGGTACAATTTTTCTCGATGAAATTGGAGATATGAGTCTCTCGGCACAAGCAAAAGTTTTACGTTCGTTACAAGAAAATGTAATATCGCCTGTAGGTAGCGATAAAATGGTTAAAATTAATGTGCGTGTTATTGCTGCAACCAACAAAGATTTGCGCAAAGAGATTGAAGTGGGCAATTTCCGCGAGGACTTATTTCATCGTCTCAATGTAATTCCAATTCATGTAGTATCGCTTGAAGAACGTACAGAAGATATTCCATTATTGGTTGAATATTTTACAGAACTCATTTGTGAAGAGCAAGGTATTGCATTGAAATCATTCGAGAATGAAGCTATAAAAGCATTACAAAAACGCAAGTGGAAAGGTAATATTCGTGAATTACGTAATGTTGTAGAGCGTCTTATTATTTTGTCGCCATCGCCAATTTCGGCTGCGGCTGTCGAACAGTTCGCATGACAAGTTTATGGAGTTTCATATATCATCTATAGAACAAATAAGCGAAGTGGCACGGCAATTTGTGTCAGCCATGGGGAAACATAAACTGTTTGCTTTTTACGGCGAGATGGGAGCTGGGAAAACAACGTTTATCAAGGTTTTGTGTAATGAACTTGGTGTGGTTGACGTGGTCAATTCGCCAACATTTGCCATTGTCAATGACTATGAAACTACACTTAGTGAACACATTTATCATTTTGATTTTTATCGTTTGAAGACGCCTCAAGAAGCACTCGATTTTGGTGTTGAGGATTATTTTTATAGTGGTCATATCTGTTTTATGGAGTGGCCTGATCAAATTGGTTCGTTATTACCGTCAGAAAGCGTGCGGGTTTTTATTACGGTCAATGCAGATGGTAGTCGAACCATTGTTGCAGAATTTTAAAGGAAGGAAGGTATGAAAAAAGTTTTTATTCTCTTAATTGCTATTTGTTTGCCGTTAGTTGCGTTTGCTTGGGGGCAAACAGGGCATCGTATTATTGGGGAATTAGCCCAAAATCAATTACACAAAAAAGCAAGCAAAAAAATCACGGCCTTATTAAACTCGTCCACTATAGCCATGGAATCAACATGGGGCGATTTTGTAAAAAGTGACGATAAATATGCAGAGTTTAGCAGTTGGCACTACACTAATATAGAAGGTGGAGTTGCGCGCGAACCATTTGATTCGTTAGCTATGTTGGAAACACGTGGCGCGTTAGTTTATCGTGTAGGCTATCTTATTGATGAGTTGAAAGCTAATCCTGACGATACGGCAAAATTAAAATTGTTGATTCATTTGATAGAAGATTTACATTGTCCTATGCACATGGGGCGTCCTGAAAATCGCGGCGGGAATAGCGTAAAAATACGATGGTTCAAAAAAGAGACAAATTTACATGCCTTGTGGGATGATGCGCTGATCGAATCACAAAATCTGAGCTATACGGAATATGCTGATTATTTGCGCCGTACGCGACCAACAAAACCACTATTGTTCGATAAAACTATGATTTTGGATTGGGCTTGGGATACGTATCAAATTACAGAACGCATCTATGCATCAACAGACAAAACCGTCAAATCCTATAACTACATCTATGAATTTAAAAGCGTGCTTGATGAAAGCTTAGTGCGTGGCGGAAAGCATTTGGCAACAGTGCTTAATTATCTTTACGCAAAATAAATTCTTTTAGACTAAAAAACACATCGGTTCTTTAAGTTATTATTTTTTGTGTTAAAATGTTAAATTTATTGTTTTTCGATAAAAACATTTTGATATTCAAAAAATAATAGTTTTCTTTGTATTCCTTTTATGAATGAAATAGATTTTAGAAACTTTCAAAAATTTAGAAATATGAAACGATTATTTGTTACAACTATTCTTTTAAGTGTGGTAAGTATCACTACACTTTTGGCACAAGAGGCACCGCTTTTGCCAATCGATTCGAATGTACGTGTAGGTGTATTGAGTAATGGATTGACCTATTATATTCGTCACAACGAAAAGCCAAAACAACGTGCCGAATTTCACATAGCTCAGGCTGTGGGAGCTATTTTAGAAGAAGATCATCAAAATGGTTTAGCGCACTTTTTGGAACACATGGCTTTTAATGGGACGGAACATTTTCCGGACAAAGGTATTATCCATTATTTTGAATCTGTTGGTGTTAATTTTGGTGGCGATATCAATGCTTATACGTCGTTAGATGAAACTGTTTATCGTTTATCAAACGTACCAACTGTTCGTTCTGGTATTATCGATAGTGCTTTACTTGTAATGCGCGATTGGTCTACAGGTTTGTTGTTGGAAGGCGATGAGATTGATAATGAACGTGGCGTTATTCGTGAAGAGTGGCGCACGGGTGCTAATGCTAATCGTCGTATGTGGAAAGAGTCGAGCAAAAAAAAATATGCAGGTTCGCAATACGCCAAACGCGACGTGATTGGTGATACTGCTGTAATTAACAATTTTTCTTATCAAGCACTACGTGATTATTATAAAAAATGGTATGGTCCTGATTTACAATCCATCGTAGTGGTGGGCGATATTGATGTAGATTCCATTGAAGCAAAGATTAAAGCGTTGTGGGCTGATGTTCCAGCGCGTACTAATCGTGGTGAACGTCCTATTTACCCTATTGAAAATAATGTGGAGCCTATTGTGTCTATTGTGACTGACGCTGAAGCGCAGCAAACACGTATTGAGTTGGAATATAAACATGACGTCTTGCCAGAAGAAGCTGAAGTAACGATGTATGCTTATACACTAGATCTGTTCAATAATTTAATTTCTACCATGTTAAATTATCGTTTTTCGGAAATTACTCAAGATCCAGATGCATCATTTGTTGGAGCTTACGGTTATTATGGCGAAATAGTGAAATCAAAAGATGGTTTCCAACTTATAGTTATTCCTAAGGAAGGGCATGAAAAACAAGCGTTGAAGGATTTGCTTACCGAAGCAGAAAAAGTGAAACGTTTTGGATTTACTAATGCTGAATTGGAACGTGCCAAAGCTGATTTATTGAAACAATATGAAAAAGCTTATAATGAGCGTAATAATCGCGAAAATATCGCTTTTACGCGGGAATATATTCGCCATTATTTAGATAAAACTCCAATTCCAGGTATTGAGTGGGAATATGATATGGTAAAATTAATGTTTCCCCAAATCAATGTAGCGATGGTAAATGAATTAGCACAAAGTTATGTCACCGACGATAATTTAATTATCAGTTTTATGGGACCAGAAAAAGAGACCGTAGAAATACCATCAAAAGAGGAGGCTTTGTCTATTGTTGAAACAGTAAAAGCAACAGAATTAGAAGCTCCTAAAGAGGAAACTTTGGATAAACCTTTAGTGAAAAAAGAGCCAAAATGTAGTAAAATTAAATCAATAAAAACTAATGAGGCTCTAGGAACTACCGAGTGGATTTTGAAAAATGGTGTGAAAGTGGTTATCAAACCAACCACATTTAAACAAGATGAAATTTTGATGACAGCAACGAGCAAAGGTGGTTTGTCAAAAGTTCAAAATATTGCCGATTTACCATCAGCAATGATGGCAGCTGATATTGTGAATGCAAATGGTATTGGGGATTTCACGGCAATCGAATTAGAAAAATACTTGTCGGGTAAAAATGTATCAGTTTCACCTGAAATCAGCGGATATAGCGAAGGTTTTTCAGGAAATTCGTCGGTGAAAGATTTTGAAACCATGTTGAAGTTGACCTATTTGTATTTTAAAGCGCCACGTCAAGATGATAAGTCGTTCCAAGCGTTGAAAAATATGTACACAACTTATTTGATGAACAGAGAAACTAATCCGAAAGCAGCTTTTAGTGATAGTATTCAGATGACTGCATCTAATCACCATCCACGTACAGTATTGTTTGATTTAGCGACCTTGGAAAAAGTAGATCAAGCAAGAGCGTTGGCTATCTACAAAGAACGTTTTGCGATTCCAGCCGATTTTACTTTTATGTTCACAGGCAATATTGATCCTAACGATAAGGCTACACAAAAACTAATTGCTAAATGGTTAGGTGGGTTAAAATCGAAGAAAAAAACGGAGGATTTTGTAGATCACGGCGTGCGTGCACCTAAGGGGGAAGTAAAAAATTATTTTGATCGCACTATGCAGATACATACAGCTTCCAACCGTATTCAATATACAGACGACATGGCTTACACGCTGGCTAATGATTTGAATATGTCTGTTATTGGAGACATTTTAGACATTCGCTATTTGGAAAATATTCGTGAAAAAGAGGGCGGTAGCTATGGTGTTGGTGTAGGAGGTATTTTACGCAATAAACCAGTGCCAACAGCTGTTCTGTTAATGCAATTTGATACAGATCCAGAAAAACAAGCGAAACTTATGGGCATAATTCACCAAGAAGTGCAAACGATTGTAGAAAAAGGACCTCGTGCCGATGATTTACAAAAAGTAAAAGAGATTATGCTGAAAAAGTTTGCGCAGAATTTGGAGCAAAATGATTGGTGGAATAATACCGTGTTGTATAATTATTATACAGATGGTATTGATTATTACAATGACTATAAAACCGCAGTTGAAGCTGTTACTGTTGTAACTGTTCAAGAAACATTGAAGCAGTTGGTTCAACAAGGTAATGTGATAGAGGTAGTTATGTTACCTGCTGAATAATAGAAAAGATTCAATATCATAATGAAAATAAAAGAGGCTGATTTACTTCAGCCTTTTTTTTATCTATCTGCTTCCAATGAAAATTAACAGCATACCAACTAAAACTAAAAATAGATCGATGGCTTTAGATTTTAAGTTGCGCTCTTTAAAGTAGAGTGCTCCCAAGCTAAATGAGACAACAACACTGCTACGTCTTACTAATGATACAATGGAAATCATTGCAGAACCGTAGCTCAATGCAAAATAGTAGAAAAAATCGGCAGCGACTAAAAATATTGCAATCCACGGAATAGCACTGTTCCAATGAAAAGGTGTCGTTTTTTTTCGTTGTGGAAACCATGCAAAGAGCAGTATAATAGCCATAATCGCTAATTGATAATAATTGTACCACACTTGCACGTTCATTCTATCAATTTTCGTCATGATAAATTTGTCGTACAAACCACTTACGGTTCCCATAATAATAGAAATTATCATCAAGAAAATCCATTTATTATGCGCAAAGTTTATGCCTTCTTTTTTGCCTGATTGTGACAATAGAAAAAACGATATAATTGCCACTAGAACGCCTAACCACTGATAGAGGTTTAGTCGTTCACCAAAGATTATTAACGCTCCTAAAAGTGTTAAAATAGGCTGTGTGGCTTTAATGGGTGAAGCAATGGTGATGGGTAGATGTTTGAGTGCGAAATAAGCACTTATCCATGATGAGAGTACAATAGCAGCTTTGAGTATTAATAATGCGTGTTGTGAGCTTGAAATGGGTGGCATTTCAAACATAGTGTTTGCAATCCATTCTGGGGCTACGAACGAGATAATTAATAACGGTAAAAAGATAAGGCAGCAAAAAACGACATTTAAGAATAGTACAGGAATAACCGCATTTTTATCGAGTGAAATCTTTTTAAAAATATCGTAAACGCCAAGTAGTGCCGCTGATATAAAAGCAAATAAAACCCACATAAATAAATTGTAGTAATAAAATATACAGACTGCAAAGGTAGTTAAAAAAACAAAGCCTTCTGAAAATTTTTCAGAAGGCTTTTGTTCTGTATAAATTAGCGTTATTTAGCCACTTTTTCGAGCCATTTTACCATACTTAGCATAACAAGCATCGAGATGAGACAGACTACTACAAAAACACTCCAAGTTAAAGAAATCGAGATGTTTTCATACATCATAGCTCCCAAGAAAAGTGAGAAATTGCCAATAGCAGTGGCTGTTAACCAACCACCTTGCATGAGTCCTTGCATGTGCGGAGGCGCTACTTTTGATACAAATGATAACCCGAGTGGTGAGATAAATAATTCAGCTACCGTGAGTATAAAGTAAGTAGCAAAAAGTAACCAAGGCGTTACTCTGGCAGCATCAGGTAACCCACCTTGAGCCGTTACATCTTTTAGTAAAGGTAAACCAATTGAACCTATAGCCATAAGTACAAATGCGGAAGCTGCTATACCCATACCAATAGCAATTTTCTTTGGTGTTGAAGGCTCTTTACCCTTTTTAGCAAGGCGTCCAAAAATCGCAATGATTAGCGGTGTAAGGAATACTACCAAGAAAGGATTGATAGACTGGAAAATTTCAGCAGAACTAAAAATTCCACCTAGTTGCGTGTAATCTTTGGCGAACATGGTAAGCGTTAATCCATTTTGGTGGAATGAGAACCAAAAGAAAATAACGATTCCAAATACAGCTAAAAGTGCGTAAATACGTTGTTTTATCTCTTTGGCATTTTCCTTAATTTCTTCAGCCGAAATATTAGTGGCGGTTACATGTTTTGCTTTAGGTGTTGGTAAGTGACGTTTTGTAGCAAGGAAAATAACTAACGAAATAGCCATAGCTACTACAGCTGTTAAAAACGCATAGTGAAAGCCCGTATTAAATGCATCTAAGTAACCGTTTGCAAAAACTGTAAAATCTGTTGGAGTTACACCATTTGACACGGTAGTTGCTAATTCGGTAAAGCGTCCATTGATTACTTCGTCACTCATTTTACCGTCTAGATATTGGTGACAAAGTCCTGGCAAATCAGCATTGTAAGCGTAGCCTTGCATTTTTACAAATGTATTGCGTACCCATGTTGCCAAGAATGGAGCAAACATTGCTCCTACGTTAATGAACATGTAGAAAATTTGGAAACCGGAATCACGTTTGTCGCGATATTCATCATTATCGTACATTTGACCCACAAGTGCCTGTAAATTCCCCTTGAATAATCCATTACCAAAGGCAATAACTAACAATGCTGCTAAAGCAATGTATTTAGTAGTAATTAGCGAAGGCATTGATAATAAGAAATAACCCAGCGACATTACAATTAAACCTGCTATAATAGTTCCTTTGTAATTGCGAAGTCGGTCAGCAATGATACCACCAACAAGTGCTAAAATATAGATAGCACCATAAAAAATGGAATACAACGAACCGGCTTCAGTACCAGAAATATTAAATTTTGACATCAAAAAAAGTGTCAAAATAGCCATCATGGTGTAAAAACCAAAACGTTCTCCCATGTTGGCTAGTGCCACTGGGATAAGAGCTTTAGGATGTTTTTTTAACATAAAATAAGTTTTTGAAAATTTATAAATAAAATTATTTAATCGGTAAACTGTTGTTTGTTGCTGCTAAATAGTTAATCAGTGGATTAGCATACATTTCAAGCAGTTTGTGACGTAAAAAGTCTATGTCTTTGTTTGGTAAGTCTATTTTATTGAGTTGTTGTTCTAAATAAGTGGTTACTTCATGGCGTTCTTCTTCCGAAACTTCGGCTGTAAAACGTGTGGTGTTAAGCAACTTATCATAAGCAACTTTGTTTATGGGATAAATGGTGTAATTGCTATGAATACGTTTGTCAATAAGCGTAACCACTGCAGCTACTTGTTTCTTACGATTATCAGTAGAAGCGGCTATTTTGTCTAATTCAGGATTGATGGATGGCGTGAATGCAAAGTGAACATGTCCTTTGTTGCCCATGATTCCTGTCTGCATGTTTAGCAAGTCATCTTGTGGCGATTTTTTAAAATTTTCATCGTCACGTTTTTGTTGAAATTCTTTTGCTTTAAGATAATCACACGGATCATATTCGTATGAAATAGTTACGGGAGAAATATTTAGCTCTTTAAGATTGTTGATAAAGGAACTTTTACCACTTAACGCAAACATTTTTAAGATACTTTCTTGAGTGTGATCGTCCGAATCTTTAGCGCGTCCTTCGCGTTGTGCAATCCACACACTAGTTTGTTTTTTAGTAATGGCGTGGCGGATATAGCCAGATAATTCCAAAAATGCTTTGGGCATTTCGCTTACTGGTAAGGAGCGTTGTACTATAAAACTTTTGTTAATGCGTACAAATGTACGAATCCAAGGCGCTATGAGTAAATTGTCACCAATGCCAATTTCAACAGAGTCGAATCCTGAACGGAATAAAACGAGATTCAGTAGGGCTGAATCCATCACAATATCACGGTGATTAGAAACGAAGAGTGCTGGTGATTGTATAAAGTCCGTACCTGATGCTGTAATTCCTTTGGAATGTTTAGCTTCGATGTTATTAAGTATGGGTTCTATAAATATTTTTTGGAATGCTGTGGCATTGGGGAGACTCAATAATTGAGCAGACACTTGTTCCACAGGTATATGCGGTAAAAAATAGTTGATAAACTTTACAAATGTAGGTTCCTTTATGAGGCGTGAAAAAGCATCGTGTAACTCGTCAGGATTATAAGGGCGAATGTTGTCGAACGTATGTTCCATAGGTTAGTACATTGGTTTAAATAAAACGTCACACAAAGTATACAAAGGTACGGAAAAATAATATATTTTCAAAGTATCAGCAAGTTATCGGTTTATATACAAAAAATGCGAAGATATGCCTATCCTCGCATTTTTATTTATAATGAAATTTATTTAGATTTGCTGATTACTATTTTAACTACAAAATCCTCAAAGTCAAGTTCGGTAGCTTCTGCGAGTTGCTCAACTAAAACTAAAGAAGTAGCCAAAACTTGCGATGAGATATACGCATTAAATGTCTCTATGGCAGCGTTTATTTCATCATGTTTTTCGATTCGAATAGCAATTTTATCCGTGATTTCGTATCCGTTTGATTTACGTAAATTTTGGATACGATTTATCAATTCGCGTGCAATACCTTCTTGACGTAACTCTTCGGTTACAGTGATGTCAAGCGCAATAGTTAGTGTTCCTTCGTTGGCAACCAACCAGCCAGGCATATCTTCGGTAGCAATTTCAACATCATCGAGTTCAATAGTTACTTCGCCACTTGGTAAAGGTAGTGTTATGTCGCCTTTTGTTTCTACGGTTTGAATTTGTTCTTGCGTAAATTCATCAAGTGTGGCGGCAATTTCTTTCATTTGCTTGCCGTATTTTTTACCTAATGTTTTGAAATTTGGTTTGATGCGCTTGATTAATTTTACCGTAGAAGTTTCGGTCGAAACAACTTCTAATTCTTTCAGATTGACTTCCGCTTTTATCAATTCAGCCATATACAACAGTTCCTCCAATGTTTTTTTGTCGGATGCAGGGATAATGGCTTTTTGAAGTGGCTGACGCACTTTTTTATTTGCTTTTTTACGGAGTGCCAAAATCATGGACGTGGCTTGTTGTGCCAACTGCATGCAGGCTTCTAAATGCATGTCAATAGCTGTTATATCGTATGTTGGAAACTTGGCAATATGCACCGATTCTGATTTGTCTTTACCTGTTACTGCATTCAAATCTAAGAAGAGTTGGTCAGCGAAGAAGGGAGCAATCGGCGCCATGAGTTTCGAAACAGTTTCCAAGCAGGTGTAAAGCGTTTGGTAAGCCGACAGTTTATCAGCGTCCATAGTTCCACCCCAGAAACGTTTACGATTGAGACGCACATACCAGTTACTCAAGTTTTCGCCAACGAAGTCGCTAATAGCACGCCCTGCACGTGTAGGTTCGTAGTTTTCATAATGTTCTGTAACTTCTTTTATTAAAGTGTTGAGTAGTGACAAAATCCAGCGGTCAATTTCTGGACGTTCTGTTAACGGGATATCGGTTTCAGAATACTCAAATTTGTCGATATTGGCGTAAAGTGCAAAGAATGAGTAGGTATTATAAAGTGTTCCAAAAAATTTACGACGCACTTCTTCAACGCCCTCAATGTCGAATTTTAAATTATCCCAAGGTGAGGCGTTAGTCATCATATACCAACGTAGTGGATCGGAACCGTATTGTTCAATAGTTGAAAATGGATCGACTGCATTACCCAAACGTTTCGACATTTTATTGCCATTTTTATCTAACACTAAGCCGTTAGAAATAACATTTTTGAACGCCACTTGGTTTTCTATCATGGTGTGTATGGCGTGTAAGGTAAAGAACCAACCACGTGTTTGGTCCACGCCTTCAGAAATAAAGTCTGCAGTACGAATGGCGTCTTTGTTTTCAAAAGGATAGTGTAATTGTGCATAAGGCATAGCACCTGAATCGAACCAGACATCAATCAAATCAAGTTCACGCTTCATTGGTTTACCTGTAGCCGAAACTAACATAATATCATCCACGTAAGGACGGTGCAAATCGATATTTTTAGGGTCGTAATTCTCTTTTGAATAGTTCCCAACCTCGAAGTTTTTGAACGGATTTTTAACCATAAATCCTGCAGCGATTGATTTTTCAATCTCTGTCATTAACTCTTCAATTGAGCCGATGCAAATCTCTTCGTTCCCATCTTCGGTACGCCAAATAGGGAGTGGAGTTCCCCAATAGCGACTTCGGCTGAGGTTCCAGTCGTTCAAATTTTCGAGCCATTTTCCGAAACGTCCCGTACCTGTTGATTCGGGTTTCCAGTTAATGGTTTCGTTGAGTTTTATCATCTCTTCGCGACAAGCGGTTGTTTTGATAAACCAGCTGTCTAACGGATAGTAGAGCACAGGTTTGTCGGTACGCCAGCAGTGCGGATAGTTGTGCGTATGTTTTTCTATTTTAAATGCTAAACCCTGTTGTTTTAGCATCATACAGATAGCAATGTCCAAAGTTTCGTCTTGTTCGGTAAGTGTTGAGTCGTAGGCGTTTTTTACAAATCGTCCGGCAAACTCTTTGTATTTTGCAACGTCAACAGATGATTTTACAAAATTATCATCTAAATCTTCCACTAAGTAAAATTTACCAGTCATGTCCACCATAGGACGAGTTTCACCTTTGTTAGTCAACATGATTAAGGCTGGTACACCAGCTTTTTTCGCAACAAAGGCGTCATCAGCACCAAATGTAGGTGCAATGTGTACAATACCAGTACCATCTTCGGTAGTTACAAAATCACCAGAAATAACACGGAAAGCCCCTTCGCCAGGATTTACCCACGGAATGAGTTGTTCGTATTCAACTCCTACCAAATCGTCACCTATGAATTCATCAATAATTTCAAAGGTTGCAATTTTCTTTTCGCCAAAATAGCTTGGAACTAAATCTTTTGCTAAAATATAGCTGCAAGGTGTTCCTGTATACGGATTATCTGCTTTTACTACGTTATAGGTTATTTTTTGACCTACGCACAAGGCTGTGTTTGAAGGTAAGGTCCAAGGCGTGGTAGTCCAGGCCAAGAAATATGCGTTTTCGCCAAATTTATCACCTTTAACTTTAAATTGAGCAACACACGTAGTGTCTTTCACATCGCGGTAGCAGCCTGGTTGATTAAGCTCGTGAGTAGAAAGTCCTGTACCTGCTGCAGGTGAGTAAGGTTGGATAGTATAACCTTTATATAATAAGTTTTTGTTGTATAACTGTTTGAGCAAATACCACAACGTTTCGATGTATTTATTGTCGTACGTAATGTAGGGATTTTCCATGTCCACCCAATAACCCATTTCAGTGGTTAAGTCTTCCCATTCTTTGGTATATTTCATAACATCGGCACGACACGCATTATTGTACTCGTCCACCGTGATTTTTTTACCAATGTCTTCTTTGGTAATTCCTAATGCTTTTTCTACGCCAAGTTCCACTGGTAATCCGTGTGTGTCCCAACCCGCTTTACGTTTTACCTGAAAGCCTTGCATGGTTTTGTAGCGACAGAACGTATCTTTAATAGTACGCGCCATCACGTGGTGAATGCCGGGCATGCCGTTGGCACTTGGAGGACCTTCAAAAAACACGAATGCAGGAGCACCTTCGCGTGTAGAAATACTTTTGTGAAACAGATCTTTTTCGTTCCATTGTTTCAACATGGTTTTGTTGATGGCCGATAAATCAAAGTTGGCGTATTCAGTAAATTTTTTCATTGTAAAAAAAGCACTTATAGGTTGTTGTACTTAATCTTTCTGCGTGTGCAAATATAAGCTTGCAAAATTACGAAAAAAAGGTGTAATGCACAAATATTGTGTGTGCCCCCTTTTAAACTACTAAATCCTCACGATAGGTGAGGATTTAGTACGATTTTATTAACGAATTGGTGATTTATTTCTTCTTCAATAAATCACGAATTTCGGTGAGCAATAACTCTTCTTTACTTGGTGCAGGAGGAGCTGCTGGTGTTACCGGTGCTTCTGCTTTCTTTTTGTTTAGTGTGTTTATGCCTTTGACGAATAGAAAAATAGCAAACGCAACAATCAAAAAATCGAACGTTACTTGTAAGAAATTGCCATAATTAAGTGTGACGGCTGCTTGCTCTACACCATCCACTACTTCTTTGGCTTTCATTTCCCATTTTAAATCGGTAAAATTGACTCCGCCGATTAACAATCCAATAGGAGGCATAATGACGTCTGCTACCAAGGAAGCCACAATTTTACCAAATGCGCCACCGATAACAACACCGACCGCTAAATCAATCACATTGCCACGCATGGCAAATTCTTT
>Ga0116145_1002011_pt1 | contig 19190 bp, 16 predicted proteins | sample AD_JPNHG1_MetaG_FD_89747 | JGI IMG/M metagenome (GOLD analysis project Ga0116145, IMG submission 89747) | Active sludge microbial communities of municipal wastewater-treating anaerobic digesters from Japan - AD_JPNHG1_MetaG | ecosystem: Engineered > Bioreactor > Anaerobic > Digestate | place... | reverse complement strand
CGGCCCAGCGCGGCGGCCACGTCGTCCACGCGCAGGGTCGCGCCGCCCGCCGGCAAGCGCTCGGCCGGAAAATCGGCGCGCACGACGGCCGCCGCGCCGGCGGCAGCGACGGCGGGGAGAAAATCGTGGCCGTCGGCGCGGGCACCGGGCAGCGCGAAAAACAGGTGGCCGGGGCCGACCTGCCGGCTGTCCACGGTCGCGACGCGCAGCGGCGCCGGGGGCCGTGCGCCGTGCCACTGGCCGCCGCACCAGGCCGCCGCCGATTCTGGAGAAATGGGATCCATGTCGAGGGGGAAAGTTGTAGGTTTTTCGGCCGCGGGGCGCAAATCCTTTCCGGCGACCTAGGGACCGGCGGCGGCGAGGATTTCGCGGGCGATTTCGCGGTCGTCGAACGGCAGCATCCGGCCGGCGATTTCCTGATAAGGCTCGTGGCCCTTCCCCGCGATCAGCACGACGTCGCCCGCGCCGGCTTCGCGCAGGGCGGCCCGGATGGCCGCGGCGCGGTCGGGCTCGACGAGATGGGGCTTGCCGCGATCCATGCCCGCGAGGACGTCCGCGAGAATGGCCTGCGGATCCTCGTGGCGGGGATTGTCGCTGGTGAGCACGGCGAAATCGGCGAATTCCGAAACGGCGGCGCCCATGCGCGGCCGCTTGGAACGGTCGCGGTTGCCGCCGCAGCCGAACAGGCAGATCAGGCGGCCGGAGGCGGTCTCGCGCAAGGTCTGGAGCACGCTGCGCAAGGCGTCCTCGGTGTGGGCGTAGTCCACGAACACGTGGCGGCCGGCCGGATCGGGAATGCGTTCGAGCCGGCCGGGCACGGGGCCCATCCGGCCCAGCGCCGCGGCCATGGTTTCCGGCGGCACGCCGAGCGAGCCGCACACGGCCAGCGCCGCCAGCGCGTTCATCACGTTGAAGCGCCCCGCGAAGGCCAGTTCCACGGGCGTTTCGCCCCACGGGCCGATGGCCCGGAACGCGGAACTCGTCTCCGACAGGCGGACGTCCGCGGCCCGCACGACGGCCTCGGGACCGCCGCCGTAGGTCACGAGCCGGCCGGCCAGGCGCGGATCCGCCGCGAGGCGGCGGCCGTAGGGATCGTCGGCGTTCACGATGGCGGGCACGTCCGGCGGCAGTTCGTCGAACAAGCGTTTCTTGGCGTCGAAGTAGGCCTCCATGGTTTGGTGGAAATCGAGGTGGTCGACGCTGAGATTGGTGAAAACGGCCGCGGCGAAGCGCGTGCCGCGCAGGCGCCCGGCGGCGAGCCCCTGCGAAGAGACCTCCATCGCCACGGCGCGGCAGCCGGCCGCCAGGGCTTCGGCGAACATCCGCTGCAGGTCGGGCGCTTCGGGCGTGGTGCGCGCGGCGGCAATGAGCCGGCCGCCGTATTCGTACTGGATCGTGCCGATCAGGCCGCAGTCGCGCCCGGCCGCGCGCAGGATCTCGCGGATCATGTAGGTGGTCGTGGTCTTGCCGTTGGTGCCGGTGACGCCGATGATCGGCAGGGCGGCCGACGGCCGGCCGTAGAACTCCGCGGCGAGATCGGCCATGGCGGCGCGGGCGTCGGGCGCGGCGACGTCGGCCACGCCGCGCGGCGGCCGCAGGCCGTTCTGGTGGAGGACGGCGACGGCCCCGCGCCGCACGGCTTCCTCGGCGTAGAGCCCGCCGTCGGTTTTCTCGCCGGGCAAGGCGCAGAAGAGGAACCCCGGCCGCACCGCGCGGGAGTCGTAGGCGAGCCCGGCGATTTCCGTCGCAGCGGAGCCGTCCCGCAGGCGGGCGTCCGGCGCCGCCTGCAGGAGGCGGCCCAGCTTGACCGGCCGCGGACCGTGGCCGTCCCGGGTCACGGTTCGCCCTCCAGGACTTTCTGGTAGTAGACCATTTCCGCGGCGTCGAGCGGACGGACGTCGAGATAGCGCGCGACGGGTTCGGCGATCTTCGCGAACACGGGCGCGGCGGTGATGCCGCCGGTGCGCAGGCCGGTGGTCGGATCGGTCGGATTGTCCAGCACCACGATGATGCCGATCTCCGGCCGTTCCGCCGGCAGCAGCCCCATGAAGGACGACACGTTGGCGTTCTTCACGTAGCGGCCGTCCACGATTTTTTCGGCGCTGCCGGTCTTGCCGGCGACGTTGTAGCCCGCCACGGCGGCGCGCGTGCCGGTGCCGCCTTCGCGGGTGACTTCCGCCAGCATCCGGCGCATCTGCGCCGCCGTGCGCTCGGTGATGGGCCGGGCCACCGCCTCGGGCTTGTTTTCCAGCAGCACGACGCCGTTCTTGTCCACCACCTTGCGCACGAGGTGGCTTTTCATCAGGAACCCGTCGTTGCCGATGCAGCAGAGGATGTTCAGCATCTGCAGGGCGGTGACGGCCACGGTGTGGCCCATGGCGATGCGGGTGACGTCGATCTTGGCCCATTTTTCCACGGGATTGAGGATGCCGCTTTCCTCCCCGGGCACTTCGATGCCGGTGGGCCGCCCGAGGCCGTAGGCGGAAAGATAGCGGTGCAGCCGCTGCTCGCCGAGCATGACGGCGATCTTCGCCGCGCCGATGTTGCTGGACTTGCGCAGGATGCCGGTGACGTCGAGCAGGCCGTAGGGATGGAAATCCTTCAGCGGGCGGCCGGCGTAGAACCACATGCCGTTTTCGCAGTCGAAGACGTCGTTGGTGGCGACGAGGCCCTCGTTGAGCGCGGCGGCGACGACGCCGATCTTGAAGATGGACCCGGGCTCGAAATTGACGCCCACGGCGCGGTTCAGGCGCGTTTCCGGCGCGGTTTTCGAGTAGGCGTTGAGGTCGTAGGCCGGCCGCGAGGCCATGGCGAGGATCTCGCCGGTGCGGACGTCCTGCACGATGGCCCAGGCGGCCTCGGCCTGCAGGTTGGTCATGGCCGCGTCGAGCGCCTTCTCGACGAAGTACTGCACGTTGAGGTCCAGCGTCAGGTAGACGTCGGCGCCCTCCTGCGGATCGACCTGCAGCTTGCGGCGGACGACGATTTCGCGCTTGATGCCGTCGCGCTCGCTCTGGCGCAAGCCGGGCCGGCCCTTGAGATAGGCGTTCCAGCGCTGTTCGACGCCGGCGCTGCCGACGCCTTCCGCGTTGGAGAAGCCCAGCGCGTGGCAGGCGAGCGCGCCGTGCGGATAGTAGCGGGTCGTCAGCGATTCGGGGTAGACGCCCTTGAGCTGGAGGCGCAGCACCTTCTCGGCGACTTCCTCGCGGACGAGGCGGGCCACGGGCTCGTAGGGATCGCCGGGCTTGTTGACGCGGGCGAAGACCTGGTCGTAGGGCAGATCCAGCGCGCGGGCCAGTTGCGCGCTGACGGCCTTCGCCTGGTTGTTGCTGAGGACGACCTTCGGTTCGACGATGATGTTCTTGACCGGCAGATCCAGCGCCAGCAATTGGCCGTTGCGGTCCAGGATGCGCCCGCGCCCCACCAGGATTTCCTGCTCCACGGTGCGCATCTGCAGCACGCGCCGCTTGAGCCCCTCGTTGGCCCCCAGATGCAAATAGCCCAGCCGGACGGCCAACCCCGCCCAGACCGCCAGCAGGGCCACCACCACCAGCGTCGTGCGCCAGATGTAGCCGCGGTCAATCACGGACCGGCGGCGCGCCGAGGCGCGCGTACTGGGCCGGCTCGTCGGGCTCCGTCGCCTTCAGGCGGACGATGTTCCGCTCCTGCGGGAACGTCATTTCGATGCCGTGGGCCGCCAGCAGCCGTTCCATGTTGCCGATCGAGCGCGCCATGCTCCAGTTGCGCTCCTCGTTGACGACCTGCTTGCGCAGTTCGGCGCGGCTGGCTTCGAGCGCCTTGATCTGGCGTCCGAGATCGTCGCAGGCGTTCACCAGGCCCAGGTAGATGCCGGCCAAGGCCGCCGCCACGCCGAGCAAGGCGAAGCTCCACAGCATCGCCCGATGTCCTTCTTCGCCGTTCTTCCGGTTTCTTCGCGCCATCTCACGCCATCCTTTCCAATACCCGCAGCTTGGCCGACCGGGCGCGCGGGTTGCGCGCCGTTTCCTCGGCGCCGGCCGCGAGCGCCTTGCGGTCCACGCGGCGCGCCCGCGGCAGCTGCCCGACCCAGCGGGTGCCGCCCTTCGCCAGCGCCTCCACGCGGCCCTCGTGGGCCACCATGAACTGCTTCACCATCCGGTCTTCCAAACTGTGGAAACTGATCACCGCCAGGCGCCCGCCGGGCGCCAGCAGGTCCAGCGCCGCCGGCAGCGCCTTCTCCAGCGCGTCCAGCTCGCCGTTCACCGCGATCCGCAGCGCCTGGAAGGTCTGCGTCGCGGGATGCGCATGGCCGCGCCGGCCGCCCTTGGCCCGCGCCACCAGGTCCGCCAGCTGCTTCGTCGTCGCCGGCGTCTCGCCGCGCGCCCGCGCCTGCGCCACCTGCTTGGCGATGCGCCGCGCCATCCGCTCCTCGCCGTAGCGCCGCAGCACGTCGGCCAGTTCGGCTTCCGGCAGCGTCTGCAGCAGCCGCGCCGCCGTCAGCTCCTGGCGGTCGTCCATCCGCATGTCCAGCGGCTGGTCGTGCTGGAAACTGAAGCCGCGCTCCGGCCGGTCGAGCTGCATGGACGACACGCCGAGGTCCAGCAGGATGCCGCGCACGTCGCGCACGCCGTGCCGCGCGGCCACCTCGGCGAGATCCGCGAAATTCGCCCGCTCGAGGATCGCGCGGTCGCCGAACGGCGCCAGGGCGGCGCGCGCCAGTTCCAGCGCATCGCCGTCGCGGTCCAGGGCCAGCAGGCGCGCATCGAGCCCCGCCGCGGCCAGCACCGCCGCCGCATGGCCCCCCGCCCCCGCCGTCGCGTCCACGTACCAGCCGCCCGGGGCCGTCACCAACCTGGCAACGGTTTCCGCGAGCAAAACCGGCACGTGCAACATGGGAACCTCCGCCGAATCAGACGAACCAGACCCGGCCCCGCTGGGTCTTCAAGGCCGGAGAGCCGATCCGCAGGCTCCCCTGTTCCTCGATGACCGCATCGGCGCCTTCGAAAAGCTGAAAGCGCGGCAGGAGGGTGCGCTGGGGAACGGAGAACCAGCGCGATTCCTCCCTGCCGCTCGAAAGGGATTGGCTCATGACGAGATGGCGGCCCACCTCGCCCCGCGCGCCGGCCGCGGTCTTGCTCACCGCCGCCACGCGGGTCGCCGCGACCGCGCGGGTCGTGGCCACGACGCGCGCGCCGGTCCGGGACTTGGCATGCACCGAAACGAGGGTCCGGGCCGCCGCCGGCGCGGCGACGGGCGCGGCCGCGGGAGCGGGCGCCGCCGGACGGGCGACCGGCGCGGCCACCGCCTGGCCGGCCGCGTCGAACAATTCCGCCTGCCGGCCGAGGACGAGCGGGGTGGCGTCGTCGCGCGCCGCGCCCGGCTCGCGGTCCCACCAGTTTTCCGCGGCGCGTCCCGCGTGCGCGTCCGGCCCGATGCCGAGGAAGAACGCGCCGAGGAAGCTTAGAAGCCGATGTACTGGGCCGCTTCCGCGAACTTCGATTGATCCAGCTGCGAACTCTGCTCGTTCCATGATTCCGGACTCCATAACTCGAACCGGCTGCCGGTGCCGACCAGCACCATTTGGTTGAGGATTCCCGCAAACTCCAGAAGCTCGTCCTTCACGCGGATGCGCCCCTGCGCGTCCAGCGCCACGCGGTCCGCCCGCGAGAAAAAGTCGCGCATGAATTTCTGCGCCTGGACGTTCGCGACCGAGGCCGCGCGCACCTTTTCGAGGCGCTGCGCCATCTCGCGGGCCGTGACGACGTAGAGGCACTTGAAGTTGACGCCGGGCAACACGAACAGGACGGGATTGCCCGCCGCCTCGCGCCAATCCGAAGGGATCGTGACCCGCTTCTTGGCGTCGAGCGAATGGACGTATTGGCCGACGAACGCCCCCGCGTTCAGCAGCTCCTCCATCTCGGTTGTGACACGACGCTCCATTTGGCCCACTCTTTGATGCACTTTATCCCACTTCGTCCCACCAAGCGTCAACAGAAAAAGGGACAAAATTTTCCGTGGACTCATCCAAATGCCGCAGAACCGGTTGCGGCGACTCCGCCCCCCCGGAATCCCCCGCCTGTACACAACTTATCCACAGGCGATTTGGCCCCCCGGTTGAAAAGCCGAAAAAAACCTCGAAAAGAGGCCTTTTCCCCACCTCGAAAACGGCTGTGCACATCCCGCCGATTGCCGCCGTTCCCGAAGAAATCGCGCGCAGAGATCCGGAGATTTTCCGGTGGCGCCGCGCCGCCGGTCCGGTTATGGTACGGACTCGCGTTCATGCACGAACTGAGCCTCATGTCGAATCTGCTGGCGGATGCCGCGGCGGCCGCGGACGGCGCGCCGATCTGCGCGCTGCGCGTCCGCGTCGGCCCGCTGTCCGGCGTCGTCGTCGATGCCCTGCGGTTCGCGTTCGAGGCGCTGGCTCCCGGCACCCCCGCCGCCGGCGCGCGGTTCGACGTCGAAGAAACGGCGCCCGCCTTCCATTGTCCCCGCTGCGGCGCGGATTACGAAACGCCCGTCGGCGCCTACCAATGCCCCGCCTGCGGCGCCGCCGACGGAGAATTGCGCGGCGGCCATGAACTGGAACTGATCTCCATCGAGGTACCCGACCATGTGTGACACCTGCGGCTGCAACGATCCCCACAACCACCCCCACGACCACGCCCATCCCCATGCGCATGGCCACGACCACGGCCACGCCCACCCGCCGCCGGTCCGGACCGTCCCCGTCCAGAAATCCGCGCTGGAACTCAACCAGCGCCTCGCCGACCAGAACCGCGGCTGGTTCCGCGCCAAGGGCCTGAAGGTCTTCAACCTGCTCTCCTCCCCCGGCTCGGGCAAGACCGCGCTGCTCGAACGCACGCTGCGCGCCCTGCCCCGCGCCGCCGCCATCGTCGGCGACCTGCAGACCGAGAACGACGCCGACCGCTTGCGCGCCACGGGCGCGCAAGCCGTGCAGATCGTCACCGGCGCGACCTGCCATCTCGACGCCCACATGGTCGCCCACGCGCTCGAAAAACTCGACGTGGCCGGCCTCGAAACGCTGTTCATCGAGAACGTCGGCAACCTGGTGTGCCCTGCGTCCTACGATCTGGGCGAAACCAAGCGCGTCGTGCTGCTGTCCGTGACCGAGGGCGAAGACAAGCCGCTGAAGTACCCCGTGATTTTCCGCAACGCCGATCTCGTGCTCGTCACCAAGACCGATCTGGCCGCCGCCGTCGGCTTCGACCGCGAAAAGGCCCTGGCCGCCATCCGGCAGACCGCCCCGCGCGCGCAGATTCTCGAAGTGTCCGCCCGGACCGGCGCGGGCTGCGACGCCTGGCTGGCGTGGCTCGCGGGCTGATCAGCCCCGCGGCTCGAACCGGGCGATCACCGGCGAGCCCCACAGCCGCGTGAGCCCCAGCGCGCGGCAGACCGCTTCCAGCGCGGCCGATGCCGCGCGGCTCTTCAGCATCCGGTGCAGCACCATCGGCAGGAAGAACTGCTTGCCGGTCGCCGCCGGCGCGTAGCCGTTCTTCGCGAATTCGCCGATCACCTGCGCGTGCCGGAACAGCGTCCAGGTGCGCGTGTTCTTCTCGAACTTCTTCTTGGCGCCGAACAGCGCGGGCGCGATCGCGTTGAGGCTCTGGCCCGTCGGATAGTCCACGATCACGGCCTTCCGCGCCACGCGGCACAGCTCGCGCACCAGCTCCGGCCAACGCTCGCAATGCGTCAGCAGGCGGAAGCACAGCACCACGTCGAAGGACCGGTCCGGAAACGGCAGCGCGATCACGTTGCCGACGACGAACGCGCAGGCGCCCGCCTCCACGACCTCCCGCACGCGGTGCCGGCACGATTCGTCGCTGCCCAGCACCGTCACGTTCCAGCCGTCGCGGGCCAGCGGCACCGCCAGCTGGCCGTGGCCGCCGCCGACGTCCAGCACGGCCGCGCCTTCGAATCCGCGCAGCAGGCGCCGCGTGATCCGCTCCTGCACCGCCAGCATCCATGCGCCGGCGGCGCCGGCGAACCGCGCGGCGTATTCGTCCGACGACGTGTGGATGTCGGCGGTTTCGGGAAACGGACAATCGGGATCGGTGACGTTCATGCGATGCTTGTATCCTTTCGGGCGCGGACGCGCAAGGCCGCGCCGAAGAGCAGCGCCAACCCCAGGAACCCCAGCGCCGAAAACCCGAAGACCGCGCGCAGGCCGAGCAGCGACACCGCCCCGGCCGCGATCGGCCCCGCCGCCCAGCCGATCGACCGCGTCGTGCTGGCCAGCCCGAACGCGACGCCCTGGCGCGACTCCGGCACGCGCTTGGCCAGCCAGGCGTTCAGCGCCGGCTCCAGCGCCCCCGCGAAAAACACCGCGCCGAACCGCACGGGAAACAGCACCGCGAACGATTCGGCGAACATCTGGCCGCCGCTGAAGACCGCCGCCACGAGGGCGGCCACGATCACCAGGCGCAGCGGATTGAGCCGATCCGAAAGCCACCCCGTCGCCAACCCCGCCAGCAGCCCCGCCACGCTCCCGCAGGCGTTCAGCGCGCCGCTCCACAGCGCCGCGCGATCCAGCGTGCCGTGGATGTCCTGCACCAGCAGCGGCAGGAAGGCCAGGTCGGACTGCCGCACGAACGCGATGGCGCCGATCATCACCAGCACGCCGTAGAGCGCGGAGGACAGATCCCGCCAGTGCGGCCGCGCGCTTTCCGGAATGCCTTCGGGCACGCGGCTGCGCACGGTCGGCACCACGGTCTCGCGCGTGCAGCCCAGCACCAGCAGCCCCGCCGCCAGCAGCAGCGCGCCCGACACGGCGAACGCCAGGCGATAGCCCAGCCATTCGGCGGCGAACCCGCCCAGCGGCGCCCCGGCCATGCTGCCCGAAAACACCGCCGCGCTCAGGCCGCCGACCGCCAATCCCCGGCGCTCACGGGGCATTTCCCCGGCCAGAAACGCCTGCGCCGCCGTCATCGTGCCCGTCAGCGCCCCTTGCAGCAGCCGCAGCACGATCAACGTGCCCGCGGTGTGCGCCGCCCCCATCAGCGACATCACCACCGCCCCCGCGAGATTCGCCCGGATCAACATGATCCGCTTGCCGTAGCGGTCCGCCAGCAGACCCCACAGCGGCGCCGCCACCGCCATCGTCACCGCCGTCGAGGCCGAAAACAGCGCGACCCACATCCGCACTTCGGCGGGCCGCGTCACGCCCAGGTCTTTCTGGAGGAAAAACGCCGCGAACGGCAGCGCGAACGAAAATCCCATGATGGACAGGAATTGCGAAGCCCACACCAGCACCATCTGTTGTTTCCACGATCCGGACATGACGAAGGCGCATTCTGCACGAAACCGCAGCGCCGTGCAGGAAAAATCGGCGCCGCAATCGGTTCTTGCTCCGGCGTCCGATTCTTTACTAGGATATGCCGCCAAATGGCCCCTCCAAACGCACAATCCGATGCGGAATCCCGGGCGCCGGCCGCCGGCGCCGAGCCCATTCCGCCGCGGGAACATTACCGGCCCCGGCGCAACGCGCTGATCCCGCCGCAACCGTCGGTGCGCACCCACGTGATCCGGCTGGCCATCGCCACGGCCTTGAGCTTCGCCCTGATGTCCGTGCTGCTGCTGCTGGCGGTCCAGTACCTGAAACGCGACTGGAGCCGCAAGCAGCAGCGCGCCTGGGCGGCCAGCGCGCAACGCCACGCCGCGGCGCCGGCGGAAGAGTCGTCCGCCGCCGCGGCCGGCCAAGCCTACGTGCCGCCACCCGCCGCCGTCGACCGCTATCTGGCGAAACTGGCGAAAGATCCCGCCTCCCGGAAAAACGGCTGGCTGATCCTTTCCCGCGGCCTGTCGGACAAGACCGACGCGAACCTGGTCGTTTCCGCCCTCCGCATGGCCTTGGCGGTCGGCGGCGAAAGCGCCGATCTGCGGAACGATTTCGGCGCCGCCTATCTCCAGCAACGGCGCATGCGGCAGGCGGCCGAACAATTCGCCGCCGCCCAGCAGATCCGGCCGGGCTTCGCGCCTGCCCTCTACAACCTCGCGCTCTGCGCCATTTCCGACCGCCAGCCCGAGCAAGCCGTGCGCCTGCTGGGCCAATACCTCGGTCGGCGCCCCGACGACGTCGGCGCGCTGCGCCTGCAAGCGACGCTGCTGGCCCAGCTGGGCCGCCCCGACGAGGCCCTGTTGCTGCTGGAGCGGTTCCTGAAAACCCAGCCGCCGACCCAGCCCTTGTTCCTCGAAGCCGCCCAGTTGGCCGCGCGCCGCGGCCAGACCGGCAAGGCGCTGCGGTATCTCGAGACCGCCCTCAACGGCAATCCCATCCAGGCCGTCGTCCGCACCTATCAGTCCGCCGTCTTCCGCGAAATCCGCCTGTCCGGCGAAGGCGACCGCCTGGCCGCCCGCATGGCGGAACGGGCCCGCATGGCGTTTACTTCCCCGATTCCGCCGGAAGACATCCAGCCCCTGCGCGAAACGCCGCCGGAAGCCATCGTCCGCTAAGCCCGTTCACGGGCCCGCGGTCCCGATTCGATAGCCGGACCGCGGCCAGCGCGCGGGTTCCCGCGCGAGTTCCACGTGGATCGTCCCCTGCAGGTCCGTCCGCCACAAGCGCACGCCGTGGGCCGCCAGCCGTTCGCTCACCGCTTCGTCCGGATGCCGCTCGAACGTGTGCCGCCCCGCGCTGACGATCGCGTCGCGCGGCCGCACCGCGTCCAGCCACGTTTCGGAAGTCGCAGCGGCATCGCCGTGCCGGCCCGCCACCAGCACGGCGGCGGCCAAGGATCGACCCGATGCCGCCAACCGCTCTTCCACTTCGCGGCCGGCATCCCCGGCCAGCAGCACCGCGGTGCCGCCGCGCGCGATCCGCATCACCAAGGACGCGTCGTCCGCGCAGGACATATTCAACTCCGCCGGCGGCCAGAAGATTTCCCAGTACATGTCGCCGGGCCAGTGGCCGGCCTCGCCGGCGCGCAATTCCCGGATCGGGATCCCGGCGGCCTCCGCCCGGCGCAGGACGTTCTTCACGATGGGCGTAGGCCACAGCACCGCCGGCACCCACAGTTCCCGGGTCGGCACGGCGGCCAGCACGTCCGCCGCGGCGCCGACGTGCCGGGCGTCCGCATGCGACAGAATCAGCGCGTCCAGCCGGTTGACGCCTTCGGCCCGCAACAGCCGCAGCGTGTCCGGCGCCGCGAACTCCGAACCCGTGTCCACGAGAATCCGCGCCGACCGGGCCTGCACCAGCGTCGCGCTGCCCGCGCCCACGTCCAGCACGGAAATCCGGCAGCGGCGCGCTTCCCGCGCGTTCCAGGCCAGCGCCAGCGCGGCCAGCAGTCCCAAGCCGACGGGCAGCGCGCCCCGCGCGCGGCGCGCCAGCGTCGTGGCCGCGGCCAGCACCGCGTACCAGGCAACCACGCCCGCGGCCGGCGGCGAGCGGACGAACCCATGCCCGCCGGGGACGTCCGCGGCCCAGCCGATGCACCGCGCCAAGCCGGCCGCGAACAGCGCTCCCGCGTAGTTGAAGGTCTCCGCCAGCCAGCCGGATAGCGGCGCGCTCAGCAGGCTCAGCACCCCGGACATCAGGATGCAGAACGCCGCGGGAATCACCAGCAGGTTCATGCCCAGCGCGATCGGCGAAAACAGATTGAAAAAGTAGGCGGTCAGCGGCGACGTCGCGATCCAGGCCGAAACCGACACCAGGCCGAACCGCGTCGCGGCGAGCCCGCCTTCCCGGATCCGGCGCCGGTCCGGCCGTTCTTCGTCCGGCAACTGCCATTCGTCGCGCCGGAACAGCCGCACGGCCGCGGCATCGAACAACGGCTGGAGCGCCAGCAAGCCGGCCACGGCCGTGAACGAAAGCAGGAACCCCAGATCCCCCAGCTGCGCCGGCGCGGCCAGCAGGATCGCGATCGCCGCCACCGCCAACCCCGAGATCGCGTCCGGCCGGCGCTTGCAGAACGGCGCGGCCAGCATCAGGACGGCCATGACGCCGGCGCGGACCGCGCTGGTGGCCGCGCCGGTGGCGACCACGTAGACCGCCAGCAGCGGCGCCAGTAACAGGAACCAGCGCGTCATGGGAATCCGCAGCGCCCGCAGCAGGCCGGAAATCATCAGCGCCAGCATGCCCACGTGGGCGCCGGAAATCGCGAAAATATGCACGGTGCCGGTCGCGGCGAAATCGCGGCGCAGGGCGCGCGGCAAATCCTCCCGATAGCCCAGCAGCAGCGCCTGGAGCACGCCGCGTTCTTCGGGCAATCCTTCCAGCCCGCGCCCGAGAATCTCCCGGCAGGCGCGGCGCCGCGCCAGGCACCACTCCACGAACGGATTGCCTTGTCCGGCATCCAGGAAAAAGATCCGGTCCCCGTCCACCAGCGCCTGGTTTTCCGGCAGCGTGAACAGTCCTTTGCGCCGCGGCACCGCGGGACAGACCAGCCCGCGCAATCGCCAACGCTCGCCGTAGCGCGGCAAGCGACCGTTGGGCACGGCGCCGCGCACCACCACGCGAAGGCGGTCGTCCACCCGTTGCCAGGAGCCGTCGCGGTTCAGGCCTTCGACCCGGGCCGCGAACGTCGCGCCGAACCCCCGGCCGGGTTGCGCCGGTTGCGGAACGGCGTCCTCCAGCGCCAGCGCCACGACCTGGACGTATTCCATCGGGCGCGGAATCAACGCGGCCAGCGCGGTCGGCCCGCCGCCGCCCGTCGCCAGCCGCGCATGGGCGGCCACCAGGAAAAACGCCGCCGCCATCAAGGGCCAGACCGACCAGCGGTGGCGCACCCAGACGAACAGCGGCAGCAGCAGCAAAGCGCCGGCGCCCCAGAACCACGCCGGCGAAATCGTCGCGCAGATGCCCGTCGCGCTACCCGCGACGACCGGCAGGGCCAACCCCACCATCGCCCGCCGGCGCGGCAACCGCGGCGGCCGCCGCGGGTCTTGCCATTCCTCTTCGATCCAGTTTTCCACGCTGCGCGTTCCGGAGAATCCGCCAAATTTTTACTCTCCGGCCAGCCGCCGCACAAGCCGCAACCCGCCGGACGCAAAAATCGCCTCCCCTTTCCCCCGCGCAACCGCCATACTGCCCCCATGACCCGCATCGCGGACATTCTCGCCGCCCGCGGCCCGCTGACCGGCGCCGAACTCGCCGGCGCCGGCGAGTTCGCCGACGTGCTCGAACTCTGGCGCGCCTGCCACGCGCCCGGGCTCGTGCGGCGCCGCACCGGCCGGCGCTACCTGCGGCTCGATTCCGCCGTCGAGGGCTACGCGCGCCTCTCGCCCTCCATCCGCCGCGAATTCCTCACCTACACCCTCGTCGGTCTCGAAAACCAGCAGGCCGCGCTCGCGACCCGCGCCGCCGCGCTCGAGGCGAACGCCGCGGCCATCTCCCGCGAGAAAATCGACCTGGCCCGCGAAAGCATCTGCATGGCCGTGGCGGAACTGCCCGACGAAGCGCGCCTGCTCCGCGACGCCGCCTTCCTGATCGCCGGCGACGTCACCTACCAGATGGCCCACCGCGTGCCCCGCCCCGAAAAAAGTTCCGGCCGGATGGTCCGCGGCTCCGATCTCGACGTGATCGTGGTCGTGTCCGACGACCTTCCCGAGGCCGACCGCCGCACGCTCGACGAAGCCATCTACCGCCAGAAGCACTATCTCCTCACCCACCCGGACGTGCAGGAGGAAATCGACTACGTCCTCAAGCCCCTGGAAAAAGTCCGCCAGCAGCTCGCCTGCGACCGCTTCGAGCACATGGTCGCCTGCAAGATCCTCTGCGAATGCCGGCTGCTCTACGGTTCCCCCTTCCTCTACGACGAGATCCTCAAGCTCGTGGACGCCTCCGGCGCCCGCGCGAAACTCGCCGCCCTGCAAACCGCCGCCGAGACCGAACGCGCCGAGGCCGAGCGGATCCTGCTCGATCCCGCCGCCTGCGCGAAAAACCACCTCCATCTCTTCTACACGCGCGAAGAGAGCGAGGAAATCTACTGAGCCGCGGCCCCCGGCCGCGGCCGGCCTAGCCGATTTCCTTCTTCAGCGCCGCGGCGATCGACTCGCACAGGCGCGCCACGGCTTCGTCGGTCGGCCCCTCGACCATCACGCGGCACAGGTTCTGCGTGCCGGAATAGCGCACCAGCACCCGGCCGTCCTGCCCCAGTTCCTTTTCCGCCGCCGCGATCGCGGCCTGCACGCCCTTGAGCCCTTCCAGCGGCGGCCGGCTCGCCAGCTCGACGTTCACGAGCTTCTGCGGCGCCAGCTTCAGGATCGACGCCAGCGCCGACATTTCCTTGCCCGTCCGGCGCAACACCGCCAGCAGCTGGAGCGCCGCCACGAGGCCGTCGCCCGTCGTCTGCTTGTCCAGGAAGATCATGTGGCCCGACGCTTCCGCGCCGATCACGGCGCCCTTGGCCTTCATCGTTTCCAGCACGTAGCGGTCGCCCACCGCGCTGCACGCCAGCTCGATGCCCAGCTTGCGCATCGCCGCGTGCAAGCCGAAATTGCTCATCACCGTGCCCACGGCGACGTTGTTCTTCAGCTTCCCGCGCGCCTTGAGATCCTGCGCGCAGATCGCCAGCACGTGGTCGCCCGTCAGTTCCGCGCCGTTCTCGTCGACGACGATCAGGCGGTCGCCGTCGCCGTCGAACGCCAGCCCCACGTCGGCGCGCTCGGCCAGCACCTGCTCGCGCAACGCGTCCGTGTGCTGCGAGCCGCTGCGCGCATTGATGTTCAGTCCGTTGGGCGTGCAGTGCAGGCTCGTCACGGCCGCGCCGAGCTGCTTGAACACCGCCGGCGCCGCCTTGTAGGTTGCGCCGTTGCCGCAATCCAGCACGATCCGCATGCCCTTCAGGTCCAGATCGGCCGGAAACGTCTTCGCGCAAAACGCGATGTACCGCTCCAAGGCGTCTTCCACGCGGAACGACTTGCCGATGCCGCCCGCTTTCGGCAACAGGCTCGTCAGCTTGCCGTCGGCCATCAGCTTCTCGATTTCGGCTTCTTCGTCGTCCGGCAGCTTGTAGCCGTCGCCGGAGAACAGCTTGATCCCGTTGTCCTGGAAAGGATTGTGCGAGGCGGAAATCACGAACCCCGCGTCCGCCTTCTGGTCGATCGTCAGCACCGCGATGCCCGGCGTGGGCAGCGTGCCCACCAGCAGCGCATCGCCGCCCATCGAGCACAGCCCGGCCACCAGCGCGTTTTCGAGCATGTAGCCGCTCAGGCGCGTGTCCTTGCCGATGACCACGCGCGGGCGCTTGCCGCCCTTGCGTTCCTTCAGCACGTACGCCACCGCGCGGCCGAGGTTCACGGCCGTTTCCACCATCATCGGCTCGCGGTTCGCGACCCCGCGCACCCCGTCCGTCCCGAACAGCTTCTTGTCGCCCATCTTCGGCTCCTGGTTATGCCGGCGAACCGGCGCCATCCACGATCTTCTGCAGCCAGGCCGTGCCCGCCGCCTTCGCGGCCGCCGGCAAGCCCTGCACGCGCGCCACGTAGGCGTCTTCCTTGGCCGCCGTCCACGCGGCGAGGAACGCCGCCTTCTCGGCGCAGTCCACGTCGCCCGCCGCCGCCAGGCGCGCGCGCGCCGCGGGCCAGGCCGCGCAGACCCGTTCGTGCTCCGCGCGCAAGGCCGCATCCAAGGCCGCGCGGTTTTCCGCGGCGAGCTTCGCGACGACTTCGTCGAGGCGCTTCAAGCGCTCCGCGCGCGCGCTGGCCAACTGCTTGAGCGCGCCGGCCAGGCAGGCCTTGCCATGCGGCGTTTTTTCCAGCAGCGGTCGCCGGACTTGCGCATACCAGACTTCCAGCGCCGCGAGATTCCCGAGGTAGGCCGCGCCGTTGCGCAGCACGCGCGCCACGGACCGGTAGCCCGATTCGTACGGAAACGTGCCCGCGTGCGGCATCGCCGGCACCACGAGCTGCCCCGGCTTCTCCACGTCCTTGCGCAGCACGTGGCCCGCCGCCAGCACCGTGCCGTACTCCACCCGCACCGGCCCCGCGATGCCGCCCTGCCCGCCCAGAAAGATCGGCGCCTGGTCCAGCATGACCCCGCGCGGCACGTCGCCGAGCAGCGAGGCCGTCGCCTTGTCGCCGTGCGGCGTGTAGTTGAAATGAATGAACGACGAGCCGATTTCGCTGTGCGCCTTGCGGCTCGTGCCGCCGGCCATCAGCCCGTCGCAGAAATTGATCAGGCTGCCGCCGACCACGAACGGGAAGAAAATCGTCTGCTTCAGGCCCACCGCATGCGCCATCTCGGCGCCTTCCTCGAGGATCGTGCCCGGCCGCACCTGCGCGCCGCTGCCCATGGCCGCCCCGTCGAGAAAAACCGCGCCGCAGAACGATCCGCCCTTGAGCTCCACCTTTTCCCCGAGCTGGCAGTCGTCCACCGTCGCGGGTGCCTCGCGCCCCAGCACGCAGCCCGGGCCGATGCTCGTTTCCGCGCCGAACACCCGGCAGCCCGCGTGGATGACCACGCCCGGCGCGATCCGGGCCGGATCCACTTCGGCGCCGATTTCCACCGACGCCGGCGCGGCGATCTTCACCCCGCGCGCCAGAAGTTCCTCGACGCGGTTCATTTGCGCAGCAGCGCCCCCGCCACCACCCCGACGCCCGCCGCCGCCAGCAACGCGTACGACGTCTTCAGCGTCACCGTCATCGAAAACAGATTCACCGAGGTCCGGCCGGGCGTCATGATCAGCACGATCACGAACGCCGCCAGGATCAGCAATCCCAGAATCATGCCCTTGCTCATCGGACGCTCCTTTCGGTTCGGCGGACCAGCATGGCAGAAACCCCGCCGCGAATCACGCCCTATTTAGCGGCCGCCGCCCGTCGGACGGCGGCGCGCGGCAGATCAGCCTTCCCGGATTTCGGCGGGCAGTTGCGCCTTGAGCGCGGCGTTGACCTTCGCCTGGAAACCGTTCGCGACCTCGTCGGTCAGCGTGCCGGTCTTGGAGCGATACGTGAACGCATAGGCCATGCTCTTGCGGCCCTCGCCGAGGTTCTTGCCTTGGTAGACGTCGAACAGCTCGATTTTCTCGAGTTCGGCCGGCGCCGCCGCGCGCACAACTTCCAGCACGCGCTCGTGCCGCACGTCCGCGCCCACGATCAGCGCCGCGTCGCGCCGGATGCTCGGATAGCTCGGCGGCGGGACCAGCGGCTGCGTCGCTTCCACGTCTTTGACCAGCGGTTTAGCCTCCGCTTCCAGCAGGCCCACCGGTTCGTGGATGCGCCATTCCTTCGCGATTTCCGCCTTCAGCAGGCCCAGCCAGCCGACGACCGCGCCGTCCACGACGATCTCCATGCCGCGGCCCGGTTCGCTCCAGGGCCGGTCCGCCGGACGCAGCTCCGCGCCGCGCAGGTTCAGCGCGGCCGCGGCCTGTTCCCACAGGCCCTTGATCCACAGGAACATTTCCAGCTCGTCGACGGGTTTGAACTTGTCCAGCCCCGTGCGGCCCGCCGGGCCGAACAGGCCGACCGCCACGTGGTCGGCTTCCGTCGGCTTGCCGTCCGGCCCCAGCCGGAAGACGCGTCCCGTCTCGAAAAACGCCGTTTCCGCCACCTGGCGCGAGAAATTCAGGCCGATGGTCTCGGCCATCTGCGGCAGCAGCGCGTCGCGCATGACCGTGTGGTCGGCCGTCAGCGGATTCGCCAGCTTCACGCGGTTCGGCGCGTTGTCCTTGTCGAACAGATCCAGCAGTCCTTCCGCGAGGAAACTGTAGTGCATGACCTGCTGCAGGCCCAGGCCGACGAGCACGTCGCGCAGCCGCGCCTGAGCCTGCGCCGGCTTGTCGTCCGCGTCGGGCACGATGGTCGCCATCGAACGCACCGGCGGCAGCTTCTTCAGCCCGTAGATGCGCGCGTATTCCTCGATCAGGTCCGCTTCGCGCGTCAGGTCCTCGCGGAACGTCGGAACTTCCACTTCGATCGCGTCCGGGCCGGTCTTCAGCACTTTCAGTTCCAGCGCCGCGAAGACCTGCGCGATCTCCGCCGGGGCCGCCGCGATGCCCAGCAGGGCTTCCAGCCGCGCGGGACGGCAGACCACCTTCCAGGGCTTCTTCGGTTCCGAGCGCACGTCCACGACGCCCAGCAGCAGCTTCGCGCCGGCCAGCTCGCACATGAGTTTCGCCGCGCGCCGGCTGCCGAATTCGGCCAGCTCCGCATCCACGCCGCGCATGAAGCGGTACGACGCGTCCGACAGCATCCCCAGCTTCTTGCTGGTCGCGCGGATCGCCGCCGGGCGGAAGTTCGCGCTCTCCAGCAGCACGTCCGTCGTCGTCTCGTTGATGCCGCTGTGCTCGCCGCCCATGACGCCCGCCACCGCCATCGGCTTCTGCGCGTCGGCGATCACCAGCATCTGCGGCTCCAGCGCGCGTTCCACGCCGTCGAGGGTCAGGATTTTCTCGCCCGGCTTCGGATGCCGCACCACGATGCGGCCTTCCGCCAGCAGCTTCTGGTCGAACGCGTGCAGCGGCTGCCCGCACTCGAGCATGACGTAGTTCGTGATGTCCACGACGTTGTTGATGGCCCGGATGCCGGCTGCCTCGAGGCGACGCTTCATCCAGTCGGGGCTCGGGCCCACCTTCACGCCTTGCAGGACCCGCGCCGTGTAGCGCGGGCAGTCCTTCAGGTCCTCGATGACCACGCTCGTCGCCTTTTCCACCGCCGGATGCGACTCCTGCAGCGAGGCGTCCGGCACCTTGACCTGCGTGCCATAGAGCGCCGCGACTTCGCGCGCGATGCCCAGCAGGCTGAGACAATCCGGCCGGTTCGGAGTGATTTCCACCTCGACCACCGTTTCCGGCGGCCCAAGCACTTCGGAGAGCGCCGTGCCCGGCGCCCACTTCGCGTCCAGCACCATCAAGCCGTCGTGGTTCTTGGAAATCCCGAGTTCGTCCTCGGCGCAGAGCATGCCCTCGCTGAAGACGCCGCGCACCTTGCGCTTCTCGAGCGTGATCCCGACCGGCAGCGTGGTGCCCACGGGCGCGAACGGGTACTTCCCGCCCACGGCCACGTTCGGCGCGCCGCAGACCACGGTCATTTCCGCCGGCCCGCCGTAGTTCACCTTGCACAGCGTCAGCTTGTCCGCGTTGGGGTGCTTCTCGACGGCCAGCACTTCGGCCACCACCACGCCCGGCACGCCGCCGCCCAGGCGCTCGATGCCTTCGACTTCCACGCCCGAGAACGTCAGCTTGTCCGCCAACCCCTCGACCGTGTCCGTGAAATCCACGTACTCTTTCAACCAGCTCAACGGAATTTTCATG
>Ga0116145_1001969_pt1 | contig 19527 bp, 20 predicted proteins | sample AD_JPNHG1_MetaG_FD_89747 | JGI IMG/M metagenome (GOLD analysis project Ga0116145, IMG submission 89747) | Active sludge microbial communities of municipal wastewater-treating anaerobic digesters from Japan - AD_JPNHG1_MetaG | ecosystem: Engineered > Bioreactor > Anaerobic > Digestate | place... | reverse complement strand
CAGGTAGTTTTCAAGCTGAAGCGAGAGTCAGCAATAACTTTAAGGCAAGAATACAGTGAATTGGCGAAGATGCCTTCTCTCTGGAATCTTGAAACACACATAACTACTGTTCCATCTAGTGAGGAAGATATCTGGCAATATGTCTATTGACGGAGAGAGTTCTCTAAAATACTGCCTTTAGAAAAACCGAACCCGCGGACCCCGATGGCCCGCGGGTTTTTGGAGGTAAATCGTAGCAAGTGACCTTGTGAAAGGCGACAAGCTTTGATCTACATATGGGTTTTATGAGAGCAAATTAGTCGAAAGTCAAACATTAAAAGAGATATCCCATCCGGATACTGACCCCTGTGGTTTTTGACCGGCTTGCGGGTTCGTAGATACCGAGCCCCGACTCTTTATCGAGGATCTCCAAGATATCGCTGCTACCGAAGTTTCTTATATAAAGAAATGGCACGATCCTTAATACGAGCATGTCTCTCAGCCTGATGGCTACAGGGCCCTCAACGTAATATCCTGGTTTATTGTCAAGATCGCCCGAAATGGACTTACGCGTAAATCCGTTGATTTTGATCTGGCTACCGTAGGTGTAATGGTATGCGCCCTCCAATGAAAAAGCGATCCAAGGTGTGGGTTCATACACGAAGATCAGGCCAACTGGTATAAAGTTCATGGAATATTTTTCCTGGTACTCGATTGCGGAACCGTCGGCCAGTTCTCTTTTCCATAAGCCGGTGCCAATGCCGGCATAAGGCGTGATGGTAGTATGATTGGTAGGCCAGAACGTATGTCCCAAGGAGAGTTCATAGCGGTGAAAGGTGTTATCGGTTTTTGAGACAGCAGGGGAACCATCCTGGTAAGAGCCGTCATAATCAGTATGTCCTTTTGAAACCTCAGCTGAAATCATAAAATAGAGGTTACCAGGCCACCGATGATGATATTTGGCTATAAGTCCCGGTACAGTCCCATTTTCATCGCTCTTCAAGGGGGCCTCGAGGTCCTCAGAGTATTCATAGGAATGAAGAGAATATCCTATCTCTAAAATATTTGCTTTATAAACCCATGCATGTGCAGTATCATTGAAAAGAAACATAAACACGATTGCTATGAATATTGATATCTTATATCGCACCAAAGATACCTCCTGTCTTTTTATTCTCTGTTCATAGCCATAGATTGAACTATCATTTGATGTGACATGATGAAGGGCGAGAAGTTTTAACGAAGGGCTATTAATCAAGATGATAGCAACATTACAATAAGGGGGGGGATTAATCATGAAGCCTGGTTTCAATGCTTGTTCCTTGCGGAATGTCTTTGTGATTCTTTTTGTTTTTCTTTTTTCATCCCTTGCCGTGTCATGCGGTGGGGGAAGTAGTGGAGGTGGTGGTACTACAGCTCCAGAGCAAATGCCTGTTGCGCAAATCATAACGCCTAACCAAGACCAGACCATATATACAGGCGATGCCGTATTTTTCAGCGCCTACACTGAGAATCAGACAGATTGGGTTTACGACTGGGATTATGATGGAGGAGCAGTCGCACAAAAGGGGCATACGCCTGGCACTATTGTTTTTTCCACGGCTGGAGAATACACGGTTACGCTGACCGTCACATCAGGAGATGAATTTGCAACTGATTCAGTGAAAATCACTGTGCTCAAGAGGATTGTTCCAGAGGACACGAGCCCTGAAGCATCAATAGCATCGCCGGCAGGGAACATCTCAGTACACCCCGGGGATTCCGTAACCTTTAAGGGCAATGTCTCAGGTGGAAATCTACCTTATCAGTACAGATGGAACTTCAGCGGGGCCGCAGCTGAATCGACTTTGAAGGATCCAGGGATTGTCACCTTCAACATGGTCGGAACGTACAACGTGAAATTCACCGTGACAGATGTAGATGGAGACTCCGATTCAGACACAGTGGTCGTAACAGTTACCGAAATTGACACTTCGCCATCGGTATCCATTGTAAGTCCCGCAGCTGATACAACAATATTCACAAACGGATCAATAGTCTTTGACGGGGAGTCCTCTGGGGGAAATCATCCCGTAACCTATAAATGGGATTTCGGGGCTGGAGTGCCCTCCTCCGATCTTCTGGATCCCGGGAGAGTGAGTTTCCCGAACAACGGGGTCTTTAATGTGACCCTGACTGCAACCGATTTCGATGAAGACACGGATACGGCCTCTGTGAGGGTGATTGTTGTCAACGGAACCCCCGCCCTATCCGATCCACCAGATAACGCTGCATTCGATGAAAAAGAAGTTCTACTGCTGCAGTGGAACACAATAACATACGCTGCCTCATACGGCATCCAGATCGCCAGAGATGCACAATTCGCAGATTTGGTGACGGATATATCGTCAAACGCAAACATCTACCAGGTAACCGGACTGACAGCCGGTACATACTACTGGCGAGTAAACGCAACAGATAGCGAGAGAAACGTAAGCCCTTGGTCTTCAACCAGAAAGTTCGCCATAACAGTGTCCACAGAATGGTATAGAGTTTCCTGTGGTTATGATCATACTCTGGCGATAAAGGCCACCGATAGGAGTTTATGGGCATGGGGAGACAACTCGAGAGGACAGCTAGGGAACGAAATGATCGTAGAGAGCTTCGTACCCGTTATGATAGGTGAACCCGAGGATGAATGGGAATTTGTTTGCGCTGGCCACCAGGCGTCATTCGGCATAAAGGCGGATGGCACGCTCTGGGCATGGGGTCTTAACAATCACTACCAGCTTGGAGATGGGACGTGTATGGACCGATATCAACCGGTTTTAATCGGATCTGTCGACGATGACTGGATGTATGTGAGTAACAGAGGGGACCACACCGCGGCCCTGAAATCAGACGGTCACCTTTTCATGTGGGGAACCGGTAGCAACGGTCAACTCGGAACCGGGAACCCAGTTGCAGAGATCACAGTGCCCACGCAGATAGGAGGCGATATTTGGATACAGGTCGAGGTGGGCAGAATGCATACTGCGGGAATAAAGAGCGATGGCTCTCTGTGGGCTTGGGGAGCCAATGGCAGTGGTCAGCTAGGTGACGGAACCCTTGTTGAAAGACGCATTCCTACCCAGGTAAGCGCTGCGGGTGAAATCTGGACCCAGGTGTCCACAGGCTGGTACTTCACTTTAGGCATCAAGGATGGAAAACTATACGGAACAGGAGACAATTTTTATGGCCAGATAGATCTATCTCCTTTTACTTTCCGAGAAAATTTCAGCCAGATAGGCACTGACGATAATTGGGCAATTGTATCTGCAGGCTATGATCATTTCCTTGGCATAAAACAGGACGGAACCCTGTGGGGCGCCGGCAACAATTATGATGGACAACTTCTTGGAGCTCCCAGTCTTGCGGCAAGATACAATCTCTTTTTGCTCAGTGAAGATAAGGATTGGAATATTGTGCACACCGGCTACCGGCACACAATGGCAATAACGAAATCCGAGATCATGTATGGAGCGGGGCTAAACGACGGAGGCCAGGTGGGTGTAGGGTCAACGGAAGAAAATATTGTTGTGCCCCTGACGATAAACGTTCCTCAAGAAGATTAACAACCCCCTTCATGAAGGGCGGGCCTATGAATAGGTCCGCCCTTTGTATCAAGAAACCTTTGCAATTTCCGATAAAGACCTATAATAGATTGAAATGAGAAGGGAGATGATTGTATGAGCGAGGTTATCACTTTCGATCAAACAATTATTCTCAACAACGACATTTTGACGAAGTTAAAAAACATGTCTTCCCCTGGAGATACTGATTGCTCTGCGGTTATCGCCAAAGCGCTGAATTGCCCACATGCCCAGATATTTAAGCCGGAGGGATATCTTAATGAAACCATTCGTAACATACGAGGTAAACAGTTCCAGGAGGCATTTAAGCAGGATAAGGTAACATACTGGTCGTTTATCGGTTTCACGATATTATGCCCGTACAGTCTCTTGGCTCCGTACATGTCAAACATATTGTATGTTTTCGTATTTTTTCTCGGGCTTTTCCTGGGTTACCGATTGGACAACCTGTATGGAAGGTTGTTTGTACAAAAAAAGGCCGAGAGAATGCCTCTTGAACAAACCTTACAGCATAAATTACGCATGTATGAGCCAGTTACTGAGCTCGTCAAAGTGCAGAATAACGACAATCCCAATGACACGATGCGGCAGGTTGTGATATCCGGGTATCTATCGGAGGGCCTCAAGAGAATATCACTTCAGACCGGAAAATCTCCCGATGACGTTGTCACAGAAACGTTGAGCAACTACATTTCGAAATATCAGGCAGGATCATGCGGTATAGGTGCAAACATTTTCTGGTTTGGCGTGTGGGTGCTTCTCATGATTACATCATCCGTAATGCTTTCGATCTTCATAACGATGATAAGGTCGTAGGCTAGAAAAAGAGGATATAGGCCGCTACAGCAGCTGCAGTCGCAGCCACCCCGTAAAAAAAGAATCTGATCTGATATTCCTGTGACACCCGGGGAACGATAGCCTCTACTTTACCCTCTATCTTGTTTTTCTCCACTTCCCGGTACAGATCCCTTAAATAGGTCCCGAGCGCTGTGGGTGTACTGCAGCTCTTGTCGGAGAGCTGTCGAAACAGGGTTTTGTCGGCGGAATGTCCGATTGCGCTGATGGTGCCGATTCCCCGAAGGCTAATAAGGACCTTGCAGATATCTATGTCATCGAAGATTTCAAGGGAAGCGGAGCTCCCCCCTCCTCTCACTACACACACGACATCGTAAAGGGTTTCTGCTTTCTGAAGGGCGGCCATGATCTGGCTTTTATCAGAAAGGTTCACCCTGATTTCGTGGATATCGTACGCCGACTGGACTTCCTTCAGGGCTGTTATCACATCTTGGTCGACAATACCTTCTTTCCCGAAGATCATGCCAATCTTGGGCTTCCCACCGGACAGCAACTTTTTCAAGAGGATTTTGTCCACATCAATATCCCGCTCCGAGGCTTTTTTCTTGAACAGAGCAACCTCGGCCTCTGTCCGTTCGTCAACCGCGGGTTTTTCCACATTGAGAATCTCCAGGGGGGTAAAAACGATCTGAAAACCTATGCTGTCTTTGTTGTTAGGCAAGGTCTCTATCATGCCCTTAAAAGTATAGATCGATCCGTTTTCGAGTCTTACCCGGATAGTTTCAGGTGTCTTCGACACCAATTGTTCTCCAGTAACATCATCACGGATGGTATCATAGTAATACCCTTTATATGGCTTTCTGCCTCTACTGTAGAATGTGCCTGAAACGTAAGCAGGAACGTTCTCGAGGCTTACCCTTACAGCCTTTGCATATATTTTACCAACCATGCTCGGTGTGAAGACCTGCAAATGGCCTTTGAGTGCTGTCACTTTCTCCTGACTTGACATGCTATGCTCCATTATCACTCTTTGTTTTCTCAATCCTGGCCTTTGCCGCAAGAGGTAAATGATCGGAAAACCTGAATCCAAGAGTCCTGGCGTCGTTTACCTGGAGGTTCTCCGAGGCAAAAAGATGATCAATGCACTGGAAAGGTTTCCAGCTGGGGTATGTTGGAACACCAGCCGAAGCATGGTGAAGGCCTGTTTTTTCTACGATGATGCGTATCTCTTCGCTATCATGGCCGCAATTGAAGTCACCCATGAGGATAATCCTCTCTTTGTGCCTCTGGAGGACCTCTGCTATGAAGTGAGCCTGGTTCACACGGTCTTTTTTGCCGAGAGAAAGATGAACAACAGCCACCGTCATCGATGAGCCGGCCACATCGAGGGAGGCAACAAGCAGCCCCCTTCCCGGGATACTCCCTGGTAGGGAATATTTCTCGGTGGCAATAATGGGATATTTTGAGAGAATCCCTATGCTGTGACGTGCAAAGCCAAGGTTTCTATTGATCTTCTCAGAACAGTAATCGAATCCTGACACATAGGCCAAGTGGATTGTCTGATTGACGAAATTTGATCTGAGACTCCCCCCATCCGACTCCTGTATTCCCACGACATCAAAATTATTGAGTATTTTCGCCATGCGGTCCAGATTCCGAATTTTATCACTCGATGGCAAGAAATGCTTCCATGCGTTCATGATGCGGAGCTTTTCACTGGATGCACAAATCCCTACATGTGCGTTGAAGGTGAGGATATTAATATTGTGTGTGGATGTTGTTCCCATAGTCTGTCCTTTTGCCCTCATTTATATGCCCAATAGTAAATTTACAGTAAGACAAGGGATTAGAGAAGCCCTCAACAATACGTTGTTGTCGGTTTTTTCAGGCCGAAGTAAATGCTAAAGGCCATACTGACTGAAAGAATGAACGCCTCCAGGAAAAGGCTCATGCGCATGGCAGAGAGCTGTTTCAGAACAGATCCCCCCTTCCCTGCCGGCGTGTAAAATTCTGTCATCAGAATCGATGAGATGATGCAGAGGAGATAGAATGAGCAACTTATAATGACGCTACAGAGACGAAAGGCCTTGTTCGGAAAAGGCATTGGATTGAACTTCAAAGCCTGCAGATTGACAAATATGTTTACTCCGGATGAGGCGGCCATGCAAAGAGATCCCAATGTCCCCAAAAGCAACCAGGCAGAGGCATCCATACTTCGGCCGGCCAGATAGCGAAAACTGGAAATGACACACCACATCAAGAATAGGAAACCTGACAACAAAGCAGGGGAAACCTGAAACCATATATTCGCCCGGATAGGCTCGATCGGGCGATTGAGGAAAGTAAAATATATTCTCTCGGGTATGTTCACTATCCAGAATATATGCCTGGAATCAAGAGCTGATGCCACAGGAGGGTGATTTCTGAGCCCCAAAAAGGCCTGCGTGATAATGCCATCTCAGAGGCCAGGCTTGCAAAATTTGATCCCGGGATTATAAAAAGGGTAGACAGGACGATAATTAACATATAGGCGGAAGTAGGTTGGAGGGATAAAAAGATGGAAATCTTATTGATTATTGCAGTCATTGCTATGGTCTTCTGGAAGGCTGAAATAATAGACCCTAGAAAAGATGAGGGTTTTTATTCATCGCATAGAAATCAATTTCGTGAATATCCTCATAGCATAAGCAATGTTGAAAATCCGAGAAACTTCCCTGCTGTAGATGGATAGAGAAAGACAGTTATTACACACTAAAATGTTTTTACTTGCGAGTTAAATCATCTTTAAGGGCTCGCAGTTCCTCATCTGATTTTCCAGTTACCCATGCATCACGTAAGACCATCATGTTTTCATCGTTTTCCAATAACTTACGATCTTGATCATTTAATCTGTTGGTGTTTTTCTCAATCCATTTTATAAATGCCATATCAACTGGAGATGTACCATGCCCAGGATTTAGGGCATTATGAGCGCTGCTCAGTTCTTCGCCAGCCTTGAGTAATTCATCTCTATAAGCAAGCAGATCCCTACTGATTTCTTCATCGTTCTTGCCATCATTGATTCCGGATGCGACTATGTAGAGTGCTTTCCCAGCTACTGGATCCGACTCGCCAAGAGATTGGAATTGGTCAAGTGTATGATAATCAGACTCACCCATTATTTTTCCAAAGATTCCAGTGTTAAAACCAATTGCTTTTGAGATTCCTGCTGTGAAAGTGGAACCATCAATATTCTTATTACTGCCGCTATAAAAGCTTTTGAACTCTGAAGACAACTTTTGAGCGAAGGCCATCATAAGATCAGAGTTGCCGGACATGACCCCAGAATCAAGGTTGTTTTTACCGCTTGCACAGCCCGTTACATGATTCCATGCCGCGAATGGTCCACGATAATCGAGTGGTGCGACGTAATTGGTAGCATCGCCGATATTCGTGGTGCTAAGGGCGTCATTAGTTGCTCTCCATCCAGAACTGCTGTTGGCATTCAGAATTCTTACGCTCCCATCTTCATTTACTCCCATGGCAAGTGAAACCTTGTGGCCTTCGAGGTCTTTCAGCGGAACTTCCATTCCGCCATATTTATTCAATGCTTTTTGCATCCAGTAAGCCTGATTTTCGTTGGCTATGCCTATGTTGTTTGCATTAAATTTTGCCGTCTCGGATTGGAGCACGGCCATACCACCCGGAAAGCTTGCAATACTCTGGAAAATTCGATTTCCTTCATTGAGTGCCCCCTCATCTCCCGTGGCAAATCCCCTGGTCATTAGCTGCAGTGCATATGAGGCGGCTTTTGTGAATTCCTCCTTTCTACCAGCTCCAGATATGAAATCTGGGCTATCAGCTTCGATGCTCATCGCTATATCGGCTCCAGCGAACTTTTTTTCATGATCAACAATACTCGCCTTAAGCATTGCACCGAATCCCGTATTCCCTGTATTTCTTGCGCCCAAATATTGGCCTGATAAGCGACCCTGTTCTAGATCACCGATCATACTACCATGGTCAGAATATTTTTTCCCTAAAGTATCAGCCGCGTCTATTGCAGATTTCGTTCTACCTGCCTGGGACTGTTGTGAATAAGCTTTTGTCTCTGTCATTATATGATCATAGCCTGTCCGACCATCAAAGGCGCTCACGGTTTTCATTCTGGCTTGAATATCAGAAGGGGCGTCTGTATATGCTCTATACCTGCTTGATTGCTTCATAGAATCGATTGTGCTCTCCCCTGCGGCAGAGCCTGCTGCTGACACATTCCCTCCAACTCTACCAGCAAAGGATGACATGAAGATACCACCGAACTTTATGAGCATTGATGTGATGGCGCCGGCGAACATCATGGCCATGAACCGCATGAAACCGAACACGGAGAGGGCTTTCATGCTCATACTGGGTAGAATATACATGTTCGCTAGTCCAAGGCCTTCCCCCTTTAACTGCTGGAAAACGTCTGTTGCGCGGTCAAGGGCCATGGCGTTCACCACGGCATCGCAAATACTCCACATGCACATGAAACAGAACGATCCGAACAGGATTGAAATCACCCTGCCAAAGAGCGGTGTGGGAAGAAGAAAACAAAGGAAGGGAAAAATGCCGAGGAACAATGACAAAACTATTGCCTTCAGAAGGGGAATGTAATCGTTTGCCATAATCCCCGCACCTATTCCTGTCGAGGTCAGTTTCAAATTTGAGGAAAGTCGCATTTGAGTAGCCGGGTCCGCAGACTCAATGGCCGCACTAATGGACCTTGCTATAGAAATATTCCGGACGATGTTGAGATCTCCTGCGGCATTGTTGGTATTCCCCGGCAAGGTACCGACACCGTCGAGCATCCTGTCTAGAGTCGAATGAACGAGGCTTCTGCATCGGTTCATGGCGATTGCATTGTTGATATTGAAACCGGCTGCCGAACATTGTTGGTTCCAGAAATTGGCAGCGGTCATGTTCGAAAGCTCGTTTGAGAGACCAGGGACGGTTATACCAGCCGCGGCGCCGCCGTTCCATGCCACCTGGCAGGTGACCTGTAATCCAGAACCAAGGGGATTCCCTGCTGTGTCATTGCCATAATACATGGTCAATACAGCCGGACTATCAGCAAGTGAGAGCGGTTGGGTGAGATTATTGTTGCTGGGGGCATAGAAGCTGTCCGCCGTGAGCGTGGTACCCGGCCGTTGCAACTCAAAGAGTACGCAATCCTGGATATACCTGGTCAGGGTTGATGAAATGGTTGCAGGATAAGTCGTACTGTCTGGAAACCCGGAGAAAACATTCGCCACTGCGGAAAGACCGATTCCGCCTGCCCCGGATGCGTACGTCATGCCATCAAGGCCCACAACGTCCACAAAATTGATGAATCCCGTTTCCAAGTTGTTGAACAATCCTGCAGTAATAACGATACCGTGTGGAACGTTGGGTACAACATGGAGTTCGTTGGTGGTTGCATCTAATACATTCATGGACGTGGTGGGCATAAAGAAGGTGCCGGCCACAATCATGCCCATGATAATAGATCCGAACCAGGATAACCAGGGTCCAAGCCCTGCATTGAGGGTTCCCAATTGTTTGAGCGATGTCATGACGCCACCTATGAGGAACGCTAAAAGCATAGCGACGTAGTAACCGTTCTGAAACTGGGGATGGAGCATGATCAGAGCCAGGCGTTGAAACGAATCGGCGATAATGTGAGCTGTACCGCCGTAGGTGATATAATCTCGGGTGGCATTGAGCACAGCTGCTTCATCCGCGAGAGCGGGAAGGATCGATAGGCCCAGGAGAAACCCGCATGCGAGCAGAAGTGTGATGATTGATTTAATCATGACTTAAGATATTTGACTTCCATTATTTCGAGATCCTGGTCGCAATACTGGAGCCAAAGGCACTAGAGATTCTTCTTATGATCAGGTCATTAGTTTCTTGCACATAATTTGCGTTTGTCGCTAAAGCATGGAAGGACTGTATTTCAGTTTTATACTCGTTTTCAACCATGTCTATAAATTTGTGCAGTTTTCTCTGAAGGTCACTAAGTCCTTCCATAAGTGGCGCCATTGATATGGCATTACATGTGGTGGATTTTGCATTTGTTGCGCCAGATATACGTTTTGCCTTGATGATTGATTCAGTTACTGCTCCATATAAATCATTGATTGTTTGGAAGACGAAACCGTTTGTGCAAAATTTGGTATATGTTTCTATGCTTACATCTCGAGATCCTGAAACAACACTGTTTTTCATCTGCAGGTATACTGGAGAAGGTATATGCTCAATGAAATATCTATTATCCTCTGACATAGCTGATTTGTTGGCCAGATGATCATAAATTTCTGTGATCATGGTCCTGACCCAGTCTTCTATGGAGGCATAATTTGTCCCGTTCTCAGTAAATGAAATATCCAAAGCTACACACGATCCGTCAGAAAGACGTTTTCTCTGACCTTGTCCGTTCCAGAATAGTTCCAGTTTTTTCCCTTCTTCATTTCCCGGGCAGCTTTCGATAGGTATGACCTGAGTTGGAGTTACATGAAAATCGCCAAAGAATCCCCTGACCACTTCTACGATAGTATCGCTATAGCCGTATCTATTCATAAGTTGCTCAAGGGCGGAATTTGCTTGTGCAAGGTTCCGTAATTCTGTAGGACAACCAGAAACAAGGTCAGCTTCTGTCACGCCGTCTCCTGCATTATTTATCTGATTACCTTCCATAGCCGACTTGGCATCGGTCCAGAGGTCATTTAAACCACTATCCATCTTAAATTTGCCAAATGCTTCGCCGGCAGATTCCACCTGCCCTGTGGGATCAAAGGGGTTGACTAGTGCTGCAGCCATAACCTTACCTGCTGAGCAATCGTTGATATTGATGTTGTTCAAGGCGTCGACCACGCTTAATGCATTTTGAAGAGACCCAGCGAGCTGCTGATTCAGAATTTTGAGAGCCATCTCAAAGGCGATATATGGGGCTGCCGAAACAATATTCTGCGCTTTGTTTATCAGATAGTTAGGATCATTAATAAATCCCACGCCACCGAGAAAACCATCGATGCCGCCACATCCGGCTTTAATATATGGTCTTTGAATTGACACAAGATAATCGCTTGTGGTGCTCTGTCTTCGTACATTGAAGGATCCTGCAGTTGCATATCCTTTCCCCTGGCTGGTCCCATAGGTCCCCGGTGAGTACCCCCCATAGTTGGAGTTGGACCACCATTCGTTGAGCCAGTCGGCATGAGCTGTTGTCATGGGCATAAACAGGCAGAGTCCTATGCAGAAAAATAAGATGGGAATACAAGAATCAAGGCAATACCGTTTCATGAGAACCCCCCTCCCCTTTGTTCATACTGCTTTGCAACATTTTGAGCGGATCCCTTCCGCTACCTTCCTGAAAATCGTAAAGGAAGTACTGTTCAGGAGACACTTCTTTCCGCATATAGCGAATTGCCCAGTACAGCTTGTTTCTCAGTTCATCAAAAGACATAACCCCTGTGGAAATAGGCATGGATTCTCCGGTGAGGCGATAGATGAGGAAAACGGCAGGAACGGTATCCACTCCCATGCTCTCTGCCATTTTGGCACTCTGGAAATCGTTCGATATATTCGCCTCCTTTACGTTCCACTGATAATTGAGGTGAAGATATCGATCGATAATGGCTTTTTGAGCTTCACAGAACCGACAGTAATCCCTGGTAAAAATTATCAGGCCGAAATCATCCTTAGCACTAGCCAGCACTTCTGAAATACTATCCTGCATGGTATCTCTCAAGGCAAGCCTGCCCGGGTTGTTTGTGGGGTATGAATCCAGTGAATTATACTGAGGATGCTTTTGGGTAACCAGAGTGTACACGCCAGCAAAAGCGACTGATTTTCTTCGGGCGATATCATTAAGGATGATTGTTTCGAGCAGGTTCTCTTCCGTTGGATACTGGACAGCCTTCTTGTTAATTTTCTCGGTCAGTTCGGTGAAATCATCCGGATGCATGTTCCAGAGATCTCCATAAGTATAGTCCTTCAGCGTTGGATACCTCCCGGTTTCCTTTTCCTTCCCTGCCTGGACGATCTCTTCTTTATCTTTCGATTCCATTTTTTCCTGGGTGAACTCTTCGTTCCAGTACCATCCCCACATTCTTTCTTGATAGTAAGGCCCGCGGTCGGGAACATCAGATGCGGTTTTATGATCTTCCTCTCCTGCGTAGCAGGGAATACAGCGGAAAAAGATGCTAGAAAAGAGGAGTAACCAGTTCAGATATCTCATTTATCGACACGAGCCCGTAGTAGCGACTATCATAGGAGTCTTTGTGGTCGTTCATCAAAAACACCTGGCCTTCCGGAATGATTCCTTCGTACTCGAAAGAAGAGAGCGGAGCTCCTTTTAATGAATGAGTTTTTGAAACACCAAGGGGAAAATTGTTACAGTAGTATTCACTGTTTTTCGCTACAAGCATATCTCCTTCTATACAGGCGACACGCTTGATGGTGTTGCATAAGCATATTCCAGGTGAATTCTTGTGGGTTGTGCAATGAGGCTCACATTCACCTATGAGCATCTTGGGAACATTCCGGGGGATTCTAACCCAGGAATGTTTATTAATGTCCGAGGCGGAAAAATCCCTGGTATAAAAGAAAACGTGGGCCCCTGCGGAAGCGGTTGGGCTGATGGTTATATGGCTCCAGAATAAGGAAGCGAGATAATTGATTCCATAGATTGCCGGTATCAAAGCAAGAAGAGTGATCACGGTGACTTTACAAGACTTCCTTGATTTGGCGCAGACAATTTTATTTCTTAAGCCACTGAATGGTTGGATCAATTTCTTCAACGTCACCATTTACAATAACCTCCCTTAAAAGGATCAGTGTATTCGAACCCTTCGTCCGATTGGAAAGCTCGTGTTTCAGGTTGTTTAACACTACAACGGAATCTTCCTGCTGAATGCCACCTGTGACGATTTCATCTACGAGCATGTTTTTGAACCGTTCGAAGTCGAAAGCGACAATCTTCGTGGCATAGCGATTGTGATAGTAGTAAATCATGGATGCCGTCACGGTGATGTTAAGCATAATAGAGGCGATGATGATGGCGAGAATGGATGATAATGACCCTCTGGCCATTTTTTTCTCCATATTATCGACAGATGAATGATCAGCGGAACCATGATCGAGACTGCCGGTTGCGGAGTCTTTTTTGTCGACAACAGATTCATGCATATTATTTTCCATCAATAAAATCCCTTCCTGAGCTGTTTGATAGCTGAGAGAATGGAATCGCTGTTGGTTTCCCGATGAAACCGTTCGAGTGCGTATTCCAGAGACATATCCCCATAGAGCACATAGGCATCGCCCACCTGCACGTTGTCAGTAAGCCCTTCACTTGCTTCGGTATCATTAATGCTCAAGCCCCTGGCATAGACGATTGCCGGAACGGATGTGATGTCATACCGGGCAAACAGCATAGGATCGATCTGGAACTGACTCTGGTAGACGTCGCAATTTTCACCTCGTTCAAAACTGCAGCTCTCGTCCTTCTTCAATAGTCCTGTCATAAATGAGAGCGTGGGTCTGAAATATTTTATTCCGCCAATGAAACCGCGCATGACCAGAACGATGTTGGGATCCCGGAGTTTATCGATGTCGCTAACATAGCCTTTCAAGGTGTTCTCCGGCATGGATGATGAAACAAATACATATATCCGCTCATCAGCATCAAGGGCGCCGCTTCCTGGAGGAGCCATTCTATTTGCGCTGCTGCATTTGCCGCTTGTATTGTCCACCCCTTGTATCTGTTCACTTAGAAGAGAAGTGTACTGCTTGATTTTCCCCTGGAATTCCTTGGATGAATAAATCTGATGAGCTTGTTGAGCTGACTGCTCGGCTTTTATTTGGGCCTCTGTTCTATTTTGAGGATAATTGCCGGCGGAATTGATACCTTCTTTCTGCTGATCCACACGCTTTGTAAGCTCTTCGTACTCGCTGTTATTGAATATATCTGCCGAAAAGGCTGAAGATCCGATAACGAGGATAGTTATAAATAATATGGCCTTATAGAACACAGCAATTTCTCCTGATGAATATCATGTATAGAAAATTGTCGCTCATTCCTGATGGAGGATTCTTGGCTGTTCCCCAAATAATGTCCGATCTGCCGATTGGTATGCTTTGCCTTCCTACGACAGGCTTTGCAATCTGGAGCTTGAAATATGACTTGACGAGAATTGGCATCGGCAAAGGACCGCACAGATATGTTGTCCAGTCCAGAAGTTGCCCCTGCCGCGCCAAACGATAAAGCATTCTGCTGGCAATATGAGCGCTTGCTGCGGTGATGTTTGTTTGCAGTGATGTCCCCGTCATAGGGTAGGCGCTGCCCCAGCTTCCAAAACACCAATATAAAAAATCGAGCGGATAGCCGATTTGAGCTGTAACAGAATCGGCGGTGCATGCAAGTTGAGCTATAATGTTTGAAAAAAGAAGAGATTCAGGATGTATGAAAACCGAAAGAGAGTCGTTTTGCCAAAGAGGATCGACTTCCGTGATCCAAGCCAAATCCAGTTCGACACTCTTTGTTTCAAGGCAAAGGGAGTCTACTATAAGGTCCAGTAAGCGTATAGGTAAGAAATCGCCATAATGTGCATTGAACACCGTATAACCGGGAGAAGAATTTCCATCTCTGCTGGAGAGATGTTCACCTTGGGCCCTGCCAGCTATAATTGGCGGAATTTTAGCCTGCCTTCCAAAAAAAGGGAAACAAAACGGATCCTTAACTACTTCTATAAAGGCAGTTGGCTCCCCATAAGAAAGTATTATGCCTGTTCTGGCAAATAATGGAGGAGGCAAAGGACACACGCATAAGGGAGAATTGGAAGAATCATAGGTTGAAGACAGGCCGTCTTTTGACGGCACGACAGTTATTCCTCCGACCTTAATAGGAAACATCGCAGGCCAGTAGATGTCCGTAACAGGGTTGATAATCATACCCTTGCACACAGCATAAGAAGAGCTAGGCAATATCAGAAGCACAAGAAACAGTTTAATGGCTAATATTTTTGCTTTGGATGTATTCATGCGCATCTATCTCCTGGACCCTCATTCGATTCCCTTCCTGGTACACTATCGAGGGCAAGGCTTTGATCTGAAACCTTTCGATCATTAGTTCGCTTGCGTAATAGACTCTGGTATTGAGCTCGGTCGACAACTCGTACCAGTTACCGTCTGTTACGATCAGGGTTACCTTCAGATCATCAAGATATGGGGAGTCTTTTAGCCATGTAAGCTGAGCCGTATCAGTGGCATCGAGAAAGATTATTGTCGATGGGTAACTGATATAATCTAAGGGATTAAACGTGTAACCTTTCGGATAAAGAGTGCCGGTAACCTCCCCTTTTTCGTTTACTCGCGGAATATCGAATTCGAGAGAATAAGTCATATCAACGAGGAACGATCTGTTTTTTTTGGCCGGTGGAAGGGTGACCAAGTTTTTAGGTTTGAAATCTTTGATTTTCTGTCCCCAATTCTCTCGAGAGAGTGTCTTGCTGAAATCTATTGATTTGACTTTCTCCTGAATCTCGACCAGGGCGTCTTTCTCAACAATAGGGTATGTAGTTCCTACAGTACCGAGATTAATGATTTGACCAAAGGCGGGCAAGGATACTACTAAAATAGATATGATAAGGGTGGTCTTTTTCATCATCATTGTCCCGGCAGCTTGAAGTTATTCAGTTGGTTCTGGAATCTTGTGTTCACCGAATCCTCGAAGTCTTTCATAGGCATGACCTCAATGTCCGGATAAAGCTCAGTTAGGTCTATCTCTTCCCACTCAAGGAGCGAAAATTGTTCCGGAGTAAACCCGTCACAATTTGGGTTTTCTGGAGTTCCGAATGGTGCTGCAGGATCAAAATCCTTGAGTAATGGCCTCCCCTGTTCCTGAAGAACACGGCCGAACTTAGAACCAAAGCAGCAATAGGTTTTCTTATGCTCTATGCACGAGCTGCCACTGAGGAGCTTTATCCGTTTTGAGCAGTATTCTCCCACCTCGATGCACAGATTAGCAGTTTTTCTGCAGGCTAGATCCTTTTCGCGGGCGTTGCAAGGCTGTAACCCCAGCCAGAGGTTATTGATGCATTCATCACTCGATGCTGTCCCACAACAGTTGACATAACTGGTGGTAGTGCCCGAGGTCCTACACCGTTTATCGAACCCTCTGAAGATATATATCTCGCCGGCACAGGAGCCATCTTCTTCAAAGCCGATCTCCTTGATATCATTTTCGCCCTCTATGGTGTCAGTATCCTCGAGAACGTTATTGAATGCATCGCAGATATGCGGAGAACACTGCCAAAGACCGTTGTTATTCATACAGGTGTACTCAGTTCCGTACGGGCAGAGATCGGGCCAGTCGTGGTAGCAGATATCGTCGATTAGATCCACGTGATAGTACGTAGGGCAGGAATATTCAAATGAAAGGCAGAGGTTCTCGGCGGTTGAGAGCTCATAGGGGTCCACGCAAATTCTTGATGATGCACACACGTCATTGACCACGTCGTGATTTGTTCCTTCCGGACAAACGTCTGAGAATCCGCATACGTTGAATACTGTGTCCAGGGCGTAACTGCCGGTACATCCAAAGCCAGAGTACTGGCACATGCCAGTGCTCGTGCTGAACCGATATGTTGTTGATGGGCATGAATGATCGGAATAATGGGTACAGAGGGAGCCATCAATGGTGTAACCCGTTGGGCAGACAGTGACAGGTGTGGAGTTCGTCCAGCAGAGACCATAACCGGTCGGACAAGCTGAGTCCGGATTAAGGGAAGAATCAAACGCCCAGCCCGACCCGTAGGTTGAGCAGCTTGGTGCCCTGTAACAGATGTTCCCGCTTAAGGTGTATCCGGATGGGCATGTATAATTCGGTTGCCTCCAACAACGATTCCCATCTAAAGTATATCCGCTTGGGCATGTATAAACTCCCCAAAATTCTTTGTAATAGCAAACAAGAGCGCCTGTATTCTTGCCTATCATTGTAACGTATGGGTATTGATCTACGCCCACACTGATGCTTCTAGATGGTCTACTATTTCCCTGGCATCGCGGGCCTGTTCTTTCTCCATAACTATCTCTGGCATAACAAGTCGGTGGCTCCATTGCATACCCATAAGTGCCTGCACGAGACCAGGTTCCACCGAAAGGAGAACACTCATTTGATAATCTACAGATTGTTTCAGTAGTTGTCCCTTGGCAAGCCGAAGGCAAGTTGTTTATTCCTCCACCGTACCATTCTCCATAATTGTCACAAATCCGACATGTAATTGGTTCATCCCAAGACCAAGAGGGGCAAGATTTACTGCATCGATCATAAGCTCGGGCACAGAGACGATATACACGGGAAGAAGTAAGCCTTGTCACCTCCCTCTCAGTATAACAATTATCCAATTCGGCTGACATGTAACAACGATTGTTCTCTAATGTATGACCGGATGGACAGACAGGTGTTGCGGCTCTTTCGCATCGATGATTTCTGCAGACGTAGGAATCTCCTGTGTTACAAAGTGGCAGACGCGTGCAGATTGTTGTCCCGTTCCGAACGTACTTCAGTGCTCCGGCGGGGCAATTGTACTCGGTCGTTATGGGAGTCTCACACCTCTGAGCACCCACGTTGTAGGAAGGCCTGTTGCCATTGAGCGTCGTATTACACACAGGCATCAGTTCACATACATCCCGGGTGTTGTGCCATGTACCGTTGTCCGGGCAGGTGATCGGGTATTCACAGATGTCGTGCTCATTATTGTATGCTGGAGTGTGTCCTGCGGCTGCGGGACATTCGATCGTTGCTTCACACTGGTTATGTTCCGGAACCCACGAGCCAATCCTGCAAAGAAGATTATCGTCAGTGGTGGCTTTCCAGCATCGATTTCGATCAGGGTCCCATGTGCCGTTTCCAGGACAGACAATTGGGGTGGTACTAACCTCGCATTCAGCCAGCTCAATGGGGCAAAGCCCCCCCTGTGGGGTTTCCAAGCACATCATAATCTCGTTTTCCGTTATGTTGCCGTCTTCATTAATGTCTCGAGCGCAGATATTGTCATCTTCTGAGAAGCCGGTGTTGCTATCTACGAGATATCCAAGAGTAAGACTGTGAACGAGGGTATTTCCGTAAATGATCCAGGAATTCAGCGGAACGCCCATATCGTTGAGCCATTCATTGTCATCATTATATCGCTGCCACTTGCATGCATCAGTTCTGTGGATATCATCGTGGACACACACAGGGTTATCTCTGTTGGTGCCGTCCAAGGAGGGATCGATACCGTAGCCCGGTGCGTTTGCGTAGGGATAATCGTACGCTTCCTGATCATAAAGGTTCAAAGTGGCGTTAATGCTGTCTCCGTTTTCGCTTATGGTACATATGATTGTATTGGCAATATCCTCAGGGGAGGATTCCACTTCATCGACCTCGATATTGAGATAACACAGGTTGTTGTCAGGATCGAAAATGGCCGAAGGGGGGCAGAGGTTCCCGGAGGTGCAAATGCCGCTTGGATTGTAAGAATAACTGATGGAGCATGCTGGCGACTCGCAGTAACGCGAAGTATTGTTGAATGTATAGCCAGCGTTTCTGCAGAAAGGTACGCCGATGCAGTGATATTCCCCGTCAATCTCTGTCAGGTCATAGTTCGTAGGGCACGAATAGCTGGCTTGTACATACATGTAACAGAGATTTGTTCCCGCATCAACATTATCGAAACTCCATTCCGGAGGGCATGGATCAGGGTTCCGGTAGCATAAAGTTTCGTCTTGCATAAAACCATTTGGACATGTCTGATATGACGGCTGTGCTGTGCAAGACGATCCGTTGGCGGTGTACCCTTCAGGGCAGACTTCGTAAAGCCAGTATGTAGCAAGTCTACATCTAGACTTGCTGAAATTACCAGAAAGGCCACTACAAGATGTGGTGTAATCGCAACTTCGGGAGGGGCTGGCATTTCTTTCGCAGACAATGGTTGAGTTGTTAGGTGGGTTGTTTCCTGGGCATGCCGAAGAAGGGTAAGGGAAACAGTCCATAGAGGGTGAGCCCGGGCAGGAGAGTCGAGCAGGTTCCCATCGTGCAGGATATGTCTGTCCTCCTGAATCAGTGCATGTGTCGTGACTTGCAAGGCACGTGTTTTCATTT
>Ga0116145_1001946_pt1 | contig 19662 bp, 21 predicted proteins | sample AD_JPNHG1_MetaG_FD_89747 | JGI IMG/M metagenome (GOLD analysis project Ga0116145, IMG submission 89747) | Active sludge microbial communities of municipal wastewater-treating anaerobic digesters from Japan - AD_JPNHG1_MetaG | ecosystem: Engineered > Bioreactor > Anaerobic > Digestate | place... | reverse complement strand
GTCTTGGAACTCGCCTTGTCCTATGAAATGGAAAAATGTTGCGCCGCGTTATGGCATACAGCCGATTTTAGGTTTTGGAAAATTCCCTGATAAAGCTTCCCTTGATTGGTACAAAGTTCGTAGTATGCAAACCGTTGAGCATCCACACCAAAAGCCGCTTGAAGTAATGCGCTGGCTTATTGAAACAGTGTCAGAAGTTGGTGACACAATCTTTGACCCGTTCATGGGTTCAGGGAGTACAGGCGTTGCCGCTATCCAAACAGGAAGGCACTTTATAGGCTGTGAAATATCGGCTGAATACTTTGCAATAGCAGAGAAGCGCGTAAAATCGGCGGTCTTTCAGCCGTCGTTCCTTACGCCTTCTAACAACCGCTTGCAGCCGACCGCCTTTGGCGTAGGTACGCAGGCGCAATTTCCCCTGCTTGGTAGTTCTCAGGCAGAAGAGTCGTCCGCTACAAACGGCGGCGGCTAAAGCGAACCGTTAGCCCGCTTAAAAGGAGCGAAAATGAGAACAAAAATCAATAAACGAAAAATCAAGATTGAAATTGATGATGAATGTATTACGTGTGATATATGCCACAGCGAAGAAATTTTCCCTACAACAAAAGAAGAAGGACATTGGGCTTCTCGTGGTGATTTGGATCGTGTTTTTTTTCCTGGCATCGCCAGAAAAATAAATGGCGTTGAATATAGTTTTGATATATGTAGTAAATGTTTTGTTGATAAAGTCATCCCGTTTTTGCAGTCAGTAGGCGTGGCTGTAGAGGCGGGCTAACACAGCACGCACCTGACGCTGGGGATTCTGGCGAAAATCTCAGGCATTTTTCTAGCCTTATCATTTTCCCAGTTTGACGGCTTCGCCGTCCCCGCCCCAGCGCAGGTAGTGCAATCCGTTGGAAGGCTTCTTGCAAAATGATTACACTCAAAATGGGCGAAGTCCCCGAAGTACCCAATACGTTTCACTGTCCAATTTGCGGAGATAAAATCACGTTGGAAATTGACGAGTGGACATCAGATTATGATGGCTGGAAAGCATCAGACGCGGCCAAGTGGGTAATGTGGGACTCTTGGCTGAGCGCCATGCGCGCACTTGGATATGATCACGAAGTCGTTTATTTCAACTCCATGTTTGCTTGGCCGACGCCTCAAAGCAGGGACCGCCTATATACCGTCTTCTGGAAAAAGGGAAACCGAAAGCCTGACTTGGAATTTCGTCCTTTAGCGCACTGTCATAAGTGTTCAAGAGACGTGGAATCCATCCAAACATGGAAAAAAAGAGTCAAGTGGGGCAGATACAAAAGGCAGTATTTTTATCGTTGCCCATCCTGCAATTTGGAAGTGATCCCGTATTACTATGCAGCTTTCAACGCGGTTGACTTCACAATCCCAACACAACGGATAGGTGATCGAGAAGTTCCGCTTGCTCCTAAGACCATCGAACGCATTAAGTACGGCTTGGAATCCTACGGGCGCACTCCACTGATCGTAACTGGTAGATACACCTCTGGCATTGAATGCCGCGTCAAAGACTCTCGCACAGAGCCGATTCCAACTCAACCAGGCGATGCAAGTCATGGGGTTGTTATGCCTTGGCTGATAGAGACCGCTCACTCTCAGGGAGACTCCCGACATTACGTTCGCTCAGGAAAAGAAGCCATGCCAACGCAAACCACCGCACAGACTCTTGGGGTCGTGTCGGCCTTCCTCAGTAAACAATACGGCGGTGCTGCTGATCCGAAGCACATGGGCGTTGGACTGCACCAGCCGACAGGCACCATCACAACGCAAGACCACCATGCCCTTTTGGAGTCCAGAGCGTTTTTCTCGTATTACTACAAGACTCATCAGGCAAGCGGAATCACTGAACCGCTTAATACCATGACTGGCTTGGAAAAGACATCAATGGTGCAATTTTTGGAAAGCCTGAAGGTTGAAGACCTTTATTACCGTATGCTACAACCAAAAGAGATAGGGAAAACAATGGCTTTCCCCAAAGAGTATGTTGTTTTAGGAAATGGCCGTCAGCAGGTAAAGCAATACGGAAACGCCGTCACTCCGCCAGCTATGGAAAAGTTGATTAAGCGTTGCGTGGCAACATTTCAATAAGGGAATCCCATGAAAAATATGTCCTATGCACTAACAACCAATCAGGCACGCGCTCAGGTAAAGGATATTACCCGTCGGCTTGGCTGGTGGAACGTGAAACCAGGTGACCTTATCCAACAGGTCGTCAAAGGAATGGGTCTGAAAAAGGGTGAGAAGATCCAAAAAATACACGTAATCGAGGTTTTAGAGGCAAAGCCTGAACCTTTGTTCTGTCTCACAGAATATCCAAACTACGGGTTGTTGGAGGTCCGTCGCGAGGGATTTCCGAACATGACACCATCGAATTTTATAGACATGTTCTGCAAATCTCACAATGGATGTACTCCCACGACTGAAGTAAACAGGATTGTTTTTCGTTACGTTGACCGTCGCCCAGAATGTGATTGCTGCAAAACTGATAATTGGTACATAGACTCTGGTGATGTAATCAGGTGCCAGTTTTGCCGTCGTGAGTTCCTGTCGGCTTTTCCACAGTGGGCACGGTAAGACAATGTTACCTATAAAAAAACCAGAACGGATTCTATTGAATTGCCCACATTGCATGTTCAGTTCTAGGTATGACATTGGCTTCATAGCCGACGCGATAAAGGAACAAAAAACAATAACCTGCGTTGTCTGCGGCGGTTTTTTCAAGATTGTCATTCAGACTAATATTGACCCAAACCCAAACATACAACTCCAAGTGATGGAGAAAGGATAACTCCATGGGATGGTTAGTGCCTCTGCTGGAAGTGCAAAAACGGCTTCAGAGTAGGGGAGTAGTTTTGTAGTACAATTGTTCTAATCAGCCACACCATGAACGTACAGTTAGATGCCTGTTACCTTGGCGTGGAAATCAGAGAGGACTCCCTGCACGGAGTCCTCTTTTTATATCCATCCACCGATCATGGGGGACGGGACTTACCTGGTATACCTTTATCAGGGGAAATCCCCTGTTTTTCCTTCCTTGCTTTCGATAAATACTATTATTAGAAGCATGAAATTAGCTATAAAACAGTTCCCTGCTCTGAAATTCCTAGATAATCACAAACAACAATCAACAGCTTTTCTTTTTCATTGGCCGTCATAGACTTTATACTTTTCCCCTTTAGGCTGGTAAGTGTGTTTGTTATCCCCTGCCTGTTCTGCTGGCGTGCCGCTTTCTTTGCGGCGCGTTCTTCTTTGGTAAGTTTTGGCATTATTCCTCGCTGGCTCTGTGGGCAAAATTACGTCATCAGGAGTTGGGAAGTCATCCTGAATTGATCGCAAGGTATCTCGATAGGCTTGCCATTCCAAACGTTTGGATATAGATAGTCCGCTGTCTGGAAGTTGGGTCCAATTGCTTCTTTCAAATAATTCTTTTGCGTATTGTTCGATCAAATTCCATTTGTTCAGAATAGGGATATTTATTTCGTCATTCCATAGAAAAGATAATGCACTCATACGTATTGACCTCCTGTTGCAGTCGTTCCTGCCACTGTTCCTGGCATCGTTACCGCTGAAAATACAACTCCATTCAGAGAAACATCATACTTTTTCCCTGTCATTGTAAATGCACCAAGAGTATATGTGGCTCCTGTTACTGATAATATTCCAGTGGTGGTTACAGATGCCCAAGTTGTGATTGAGACATTGGCTGTCAGGGTCATAGTGTAGGCTCCTGCCTGTCCTACAAATCCATTGCTTGAACTTTGATAATGTGCGCTGGCATTTCCTGAAACTGTATAACTTCCTAGAATGATGGACATTCCTCCGACCTGTCCAGAAATATGGTTTCCTGCACATGCTCCAAAGTCAATACCTGAAAATCTAATGACAGAACCATATCGGGAAAAAATACAATTACCACTAGTGGTTGTGGTTATTTTCATGTTTTTTATGTCCCAACATGAATATAAACCATTAGCAGAGAAAGCGTTATTTGAAGTCACACTTACCACTACATTAGTAGGAGTTCCTGCATTTCCTTGTATGACTAGATTTCCTTGAGCTGCATAGCCTATGACATTTTTTAGTGTGACTGCTCCCGTGTAGGTTCCATCTGCAACTTGAACAGTCACTATTTTGGCGTTTATATCAAGTAATGCAATTGTATCTACAGCTTTTTGTATCGTCAGGAAAGCCCCGCCGCTTGTATTTGCCAATCCCGAATTGCTATCATTTCCATCTGTTCGGACATAATAAGTGCGTGCTGAATTTAATATCTCGCGTCCACCTGCTGGCGTGTCATAGGTCAATGCACCTGCGGAGTCTATGCCTGTGACGTATTGTCCCGCGCTTCCTGCGTTGCGCTGTACTCCGCCGAGGGCGGAAGTTGTCGGTGCTGGCAAGCGAGCGGCGGCGAGTGTTCCGCTCGTGATGTCTGTTGCGGCGTGTGTATGACTTAGCGCCGCGTAAGCGCTATCCAGAGACGTGCGCAAAATAGTTATCGTTTGGGCAAGTGTCTTTTTTATCCAGGCGCCAGTGCCAGAACCAACAAGAAAATCATTTGCAGCGGTTGAGCTAGAATGCATAATAAATGTAGTTATCGCCCAATCATAAACAGCCTTGGCAGTAAGATAAAAAACGTTGGAAGTCTCATTCCCCGTCATCGATGTGGCTTTATTGGCTGAGTTTTCAGCCACATACCCAATATTATTTTGCCCTATGGCCCAATCAGCCTGAGTATTGGTAGCTCCGTCCACTAGTGCGCGGACCGTATCGCCGACTTCAACCGCCTGGCTTGTCGGCAATGTTCCTGCAACGGAAACAGTCCAAATGTCACCCTTCTTGATTGCCCCGCCTGATCCTGAACCACCAGAAGACGGATAGGCACCGCCGCTGGCATTATATGTTCCTCGGTCATCCCATAGACCGACCACCAGAGAGTCGGCATAAGACTCTGCTGCTGTTTGAGCCGCCGCAGCTGCACCAGCCACGTCCGCACCAATATCGGCAGGCGTTGGGTAACTAATCACTGGATTTGCAGGATCAGTATTGTCGACACCATCACCAGTAACAGACTCAACACTCCCACCTCCCCCACCGCCACCGTCTGAGGTGGTAAAGCGCGGGTCAAATAGATCAGTGTCAAGCTCGTTCTTGATAACCTCAGACTGTCCAAGGTAGACTTTTACAGCAAAAAGCAAACGACGATCTGATGGGGTTACAGCAATGTCTTCAGGAGTCAGCAAATCGCGCGAGTCTTTCGCGGAGGACTCGTTATAGGTAATAACACCGTCGGCGTCAATTTCCACGCCGACCCACTTTGCGCCAACGGTCGGAATGTGAGACGTGAAATCATGCGTTGAATGGTTAGCGAGGTGCCACGTGCTGCTGATTTTATACGGCCACCCATAATACTGAACTACCATACCACCAGACGGCAACGCGAGACCAGGCAAAAATTGTTCGGCACGGATGGGTAATGTGTCCGCTCCCGGCCATGTATGCGTTTTGGCATGGGGAGGCAAATAAGGAGTTGTAGATCGGTCATGTACGTTCAAGACTCGCAGCACCTGCAAGAGCTTTGGGTCATCTGCTGTATATCCCACGGCCACAGGAGTCCGTGGGACGATGGGCGCGACCTTATTGCGCGCTAAAACAACCTGTCCGTTGTAAAGCAACACCCAAACATTGCTGTAATCGTCGGCAACTACATTTCCAGTGCGGTCACCAAGGAATCCGAAAAATTCCTCTGATTTACGCACCTTGGCGAGTATTCCAAAAAATTCTTTTACCTTGTTGCGTGTGCTACTCATGATATATACCTAATGCCTGTAATGTCAATCAGTGGTGCAATCAGTGAAAGATTGCCGACCTTATTGATCGGTGCAGTTGCGCCAGCGTCCATTGTTAGCTTTATAGTTGCACCGCCTCCAAGAATGAAGCGGAAGTCATCTCGGCAATTCTCGATTACATTAGCACCAGCCGGTACCACAGAGGCGATGTCAGACCATGATGCTCCACCGTCTGTGGTTTTATAGGTTTCAATCGAAACAGACGCTTTTGCGGCTAAGGCGACATTGCCTGAAGGAGAGAAAGAAACGGACTGAATAGACGGGTCAAAGCTCAAATCAGTAAACCTCGTAGCTACAATGGCGCTGCTGATTTCATTCCAGCCGCCTGCTCCACTGCCGTCCCATTCAAAAATAAAGCTAGGTAAAGGCAACATGAAACGTGCTGCGAAATCCTGACCCACATCTGTGTTAATACTTGCGCTATCTATATATGTTCCCGAGGCAGAGAATTTTGTTACCCACGGAGTTGCAAATACCCCCCATAATGAATGCGCAAGATACCAATTCCCGTTCCAAAAAATAATATCTGCGGGGGCATCGTGGTTTGAACCCATTGCTGAACCATTGGAATATCCACCACTGTTCCCGTAATGAAAAATGGAATTGTGATCATTGTTTTCGCTGGTGTTTGTTGTTAAGAAAGCAATCCTCTCTGTGGAGGTAGGGTCATATCCAATTGCTTCAATACATCCGTGACCACTATGGAAATCAGCGCCACTGGCATACTTAACCCATGTTCCACCAAGACCACTACAATAATAGATTGTTCCAACGTCATAAAACGCCGCTCTGCATAATATCCAGATTGAGCCAGACGGAGTGACGATTATTTTGTAAATTTTCGCGCGATCTGCGGTGTCAATTCCATTGTTCATTAAGTACCATGTAGGACTGTCACTATCAAAATCGCGTGTATAAAAGACTCCAGCAGATCCACAACCGACGACTACCTTGGGCTGGTTTGAGTTAGGCATATTGGGAGGCGGATATAGAACAGGCAGAGACGGCAATGACGGAAGTTTTGGCAATGGCGGCACCGATGAGTCCCATTCATCTACACCAGGCACATCGCCGACGGTGGAATTTTCAGGGAATGCCTCTTCTTCGCCGGTCCATACAGCCGACATAAAAGACTCTTTTTCCTTCCAATCGAGTGTTATTTCTCGAATAACGACTCTCCCATCGAATGAGACTCCGCGCGGGTTGTCCTCTGGTGCGATAGTTGCCGCTACATACTGCTGAGGGCAAATATCCACCATGCGATTATTGGCCGCAATCGGAAAATCAAAATCATAGGTGCGGTTTTGCCAGCCAAGCATTAGGCCGGCAATACTATTTGCCTGTGCTTGATCATTCAACAAAAGACGCTCGACGGATGTAGTAGAGCCATACCGCTTGAAGACATGGCCGGGAGCCAGAGCAAAATATGCAGTCCCTTCCGTGCCAGTTTCGTAATGGACTCCCGATAAGACAATCTGTGAAATTCGGCTTGTGGGATTGCGAATTACATTGACAGAGCCTGTCCAGTCCTTTTTCGTGATGCTCATCACCACAGGGATGGATGAGCGCTCATCCTCTGGAATAAGCTGCTGGTTGACCTCGACAAACATACGCCCGTAACGGTCACAGCATGGCTTGGCTGCTATTGCAGCGGCATTGCGGGTGATTTGTGACCATTGGTCGCCCTCGCCCGACTGAAGAGCAAGAGCCTGCCGACTGTCACCACTTAGGTAACATGACATCATTTGAGAGACGGTAGAGCGCCACGTGATTAAATGCCATAGGCATTTGTCTACGGTCAGGTTTTTGATCTGAGTCCATGCAGTTGGGTCGGCGGGTGTGTCTTCGAGCCCGTCGATAAACTCTTCCAATGTGCTAATCCACTGGTGAGGCCCCCAGACCTCGAATGACGCATTTCCCCTGACGGGGTTTATGTTCAGAGACTCACCAGCCAGCCAGCCAACGTGAATAATATTTTCACTGCCAGCCACAGGCCCCAGGCTTACCTTATCACTCCCGTAAAAATCCATGGAAAACAATATGCAGAGCGCGCGATCTCGCACGATGCTCAACCCCACAGGATCAGTAATCGTAAAACCACCATCCCACCCACCGCGCTCATACGAACCACTTGGAGTGTTTCGCAGGGTTGCAAGGAATGGCATGTTTTCAGAGTCGTAAACAAAAATATAACGGTGACCAGTCTGGACTCCATCGCCGACAGTAACTGTGCAGGATATTCGATAGACTCCCGCCGCCGTCGCTTCGAAAATAGGCGTTGAGGTGTCTTCGTCTATCAACGTACCACCCGAGGCGGTCCATAAAAACGACATTTCGCCGTCCGCAAGGCACCACGAGTCGCCAGCGTCTAATTGAGTGGATACACTGGCACCTGTCAACCAAAGACATTGGTGTTCCAAGATTGGCACAGGCGCGAAGGCTGTGTGCTGATCGTCATAGGCAACGTCATAATCCATGTAAACTTCATCGGCAGATACAACGCGGGGATGCTTAGGCCAAATGCCAAACTCATCTACAACGGTTATATATGCCTCGTCTGCCCACTTCACATCTGAGTTCTCACCGACAAAAAGAGTATCAGAGGTAGCCGACTTGCGGACTCTCACCTGTCCATAATCCCACGCACCTGCGCTGCTTCCAATCCATGCGGTCATACCTGGCAGGATGTCTTCATAATCACCAGTTGCGCCGTTATACAAGACCTCGACGACCTTATCCAGAGAGTCGAAAGTCTGATTGACGCGACAGGAAAACACCACCGCAGGATTGTGAATGGCAATAAACAGCTTGGAGAATTGGTTGTCTCTTCGTACCTTTTCCAATTCCCCTTCAGTCATGGGTCTCGCCATTATGGTTCCTCCGGTGGGATCAGTACCATTTGGCGAAAGTCAACAGTAATATCAACTACACGGGTAGCTTGGCGGTTTTCATTCTGAGGCCACACCATTACACAGGAATAGTTTGCATAGGTGCCGTCGGCCAGAATAGTGCGGATATATACCTCTGCTGATTTGCCGGGGCAAAACTCTTTGAGTTGGTCACGCTGATTTGACGTCAGGAATCCCCAATGCCACGCGGTCAATGCAGAGCCTATGGCGCGTTCGGTCCCGTCGCCCAATGTGATCGAGCCGACAGACGGAGTAAATGCAGCAGCTGGCGGTTTGAGGGGCGTGGTCAACTCCGTAAGTAGTGTCATGCCTTCAAGCGTGGTCCCGATTTTATATTCATAATTTTCATACATTGGGTATCAACTCCCGCAGGGTCTCGTATGTGTCGGCTTGGATTGCGCGCCGATCTTCGGCAGTAAGACGTGAGTCGAAACGCCTATGATCGTAGACCGTGATTGCATTGCGGCCTGTCAGTGCGCGCATAATGCTCGACTGTGACAGAGATGTACCAATAGCTTCCTCTGCCGCACGTGTAGTTGGTCCAGATAAAACGAACTCACGCCGCCCATCCTGTGCAAGACCATATACACCGCGCTCAGCATAGCCGCCCATATCACGGATAGGGACATTGCCAGAGCCACCAGCAGGTATTTTGTCGCGCCACGACTTAAGGAATGCGTCAACGTCCTTCAGCATGGCCGCGTAATAGTTCCGCTTTGTTTTCTGTTCACCAAGCAGTGAAGCGTCAAGGTCACGCACCTGAGCAATAAACGCCTCACGTCGGCGCTGCTGTTCGGTGCGGTAGCTTTTATCCAGTTCGCGCAGGGCGTCGGCTTTTGCTTGACTCTGCTGGCGCATCTGTTCAGTGTATGCCTCGGCTTGCTGCTTGGCTTCCTCGTCATGTTGCTGTTTGGCTTGTGCAAGTTGTTCTTTGTAATCAGCCAAGCGTTGAGCGCGTTCCTGCTGGTGCGCCCTGGTGAGGTCGGCAAGTCGGAGAGCAATGTCGCGCCGACGGGCTGCAATCTCTTGGTTTGTATCGCGCTCCATTTCGGACTTTTTCTTTTCAAAGTCCCTTTGTTCACGGACCAGTCCTAGGGCATCACGCCCGGCCACAAGGTCGGCGACTCTCTGGTTATGTTCGTCGGTCAACTTGCGAAGTGCCTCTTGGTGACGCGCTTCAATTTCTTGAATGGCAATACCGCCGTCACGCACGATTTGAGCGCGTTGGCTGGCGTAATTCTGTTCAAACTGCATAGCCGACTTCTGATAATCAGCAGTGATGGATGTCACCTGCTGGTCATATCGTTTGTCTAATTGCAGCATCGACTTCGCGTGAGAGGCTCCCATTGCAAGCGCTTCGCGGTTTGCTTGTGTAATGATGTCATTGCGCTGGTTGTAATAATCTTCGGTGGCCTTTTTCTCGTCATCGAGCATCTGAGCGTATGAGTCCACAAGTTGCTTTTGAGAATCGGTCACCTGGGTATTGGTGAAGTTTGGATTACCAGCCTTTGCACCCACAGACTCGGCTTTATCACCAAGGCCAAGGATTGCCTTTTGAAGTTCGAAAATTTTCGCGCGTGTATCCGCTGAAATGAGACCTAATTTTTCAGCTTCACCAGCTAGGATGTGTAAAGGGGAAGCAAGAATGGCAATCTTTTTTGTAGTTTCAAAGACATCTTTCATGGACTCTTTGAAGCCTTTATCCTGCCATTGATCACCATAGATGGACTTGCCGCCAAAATTGCCTAGTTTGGTGCCAAGATATGAACCAGCCAAAAGAGACACCACAGCTGTAACGATGGGTAAAAGCGCGGAGGATGCTGCAATTCCACCACCTGCCGCTGCTTCGCCTGCCGTAGCAGGGCCAATCAGTCCACCAGCGACTCCATACTTGCCAGCAGCAGCCGCCGCCAGTTGAGTCTTGGCGGCGTCGGCCATGAGCTTTCCAGCGGTAAGTTGCTGTAATCCAATAAGTGCAAACTTGGCGTCTGCGTACAACTTTATGCCTTTTGTGACAGCCATGCCGACTGCACCAATGGAGGCAACCGCCGCACCTATATTCAATGCAGCGCGCACGATCTCAGGATTTTTCTCAACAAAGTTTGCTGCTTTTCCCGCAAGGTCAGCAGCTTGCTTCAGCATGGGCAGAGCTTCACGCGCAAGGACTGCCCCGATCCTGTTCTGGGTAGCCTGTAAGCGTTCGGTCTGCTGCGTCCATTGTTTTGTGAGTTCGGTGGCTACTTGTGCATTTTTTACATAACGTTCGGCAGCTGCAAAAATGCCTCCCGTAATGCCGACGCCAGCTGCAAATATTTTGGCGTAACTCTGCCCCGCTTTCTTGGCACCATCAGACATATCAAGTAATGCCTGCTGAGTGGCGAGAGCCTTACCGCGCGCCTTATCGAGTTCAGACTCCAAAGACGTGACACCGCTTTGTACGCGGCTCAATGCTTGTCCGTCCAGAGCGAACTTCAGAAGGATGTTAAGTGTTTTCTCGTCCATTCCCATTCTTTTTATCCATGTATTGTTGGGTGACCTTGTCCATGAGTCCGTCAAGGGTGAATAGGACGTTCATAACGTCGGCAGGTTGGTCCAGCAAAGAGCCTGGTTCAGGCAGGAAGCGCCCCTTAGTGGCACGCCACGCGACCCATATTGCCCACGCTGCATTCAGGTCCATACCAAGATCAATTTCAGAGGGCAGGTCTGTGTCTTTGTCCGAAGAAGAGACAATCTTATGTAGTCGGCTGAATATCTCGTCGGCTACGTGTTCTCTTTTTTTTTACTTCCTCGACCTTTTCCTCAGTCGGTTCTTCCTCGCCGCGAGAAGGGAACAAATGTTCGTTCAACTCCATCGCCGCCATATACCAATTGTTCGATTGCTGAATATCCAGACAGTCGAAGAGGTCATCTGAGGATGGGATGGGAAGGCCGTCTTCTGCTTTGGTGCAGACAGCAAGAGCGGGGTAGATTTCGGTGTAGTAAAAACTTTCAAGCCCGCCGACTTCCCGCTCCCCTAACCGTGTGATCTCATTCGCGCGAATCTCGGTCTGTCGCAAATTGGTGCGAAGAGTATTTGGAACTTCAAAGACGGTGAGAGTCCGTCCAGCGAACTGGACGGACTTTGAATTATTACTAATACTCATAAAGCGCCACGATGATATGGCCGAGAGTCGGAGGCGTATCAAACGTGATCTTGGTCGCGGTGAGGGTCATGTCCCCGCCAGCCACAAGAGTCCCGTTGTCCCATACAGCGATCTTGGGGGTGGTGTAATCGCGTGCAGGTTTGTCAGTCGGGAACAGGAATTCGTCTTCTGTCCCGTCGGCTTTCCACGCCACGACTTTCGGGCGATAGGTAGCCATGCCTTCGAGGAAAGCGGCTTCGGTTGCGCCTTCAGTCGCGTTGACGATGGTCGCGCCCCATAAATGCTTACCTGTTGGGTTGCTGACAATGCTGTACCGCTGCTCGTTCGGGTTCTCGTTCATCCCAGAGGCAAGAGGCACGGCGCGGATCTTCGGCGCAATGATGGTGCGGTAACGGCGCAGTTTGAGAGAGGTGTCGAGGGATTGCTGGAATACAACAAGAGCCACATCGATCTCGCTCCCCTGCTGGTCGGTACCCCACGGCATAAATGTCATGTCGCCGACGGTGAACGTGTTGACGTTTGTAACCTTGGCATTAAGACCCATACCAAGGTTTGCCGCTCTGATTTCGCCTGTGATGGGTTCGAGCGACGGCAGGAAGTCATTGGCAAGAACGCGGTCATTGCCAGCGTGAGTGATCACGCGCGGGTTCGGGACGTTGAGGTCAGAGGCTTTGATACCTTTGATTTCAAGACCCTCGTATACGGCTGTGCTTGGTGCGGCAGGGAATCCGTTTGCATCGAGTTCAAACAAATATCCACTTCGCGCGCCGACGGCCAATTGGTTACCAGAAGGTGCAGTCATAATTCTCCTTATTCAAGTGGGGCGGGTTCTTGTTCCACAATGGCTGTGACGGCCACGCGAAACTCCACGCCTAAATATTGAGCGCCAGCGTATGCAAAGGTTGCCACACCAGAGTCGCCCAAATAGTCAAAAACAAATATTCCTTCGATCAGGTCTTCAGGGTTACCGTCACCGAGAGATAGGTGCGACAAAAACTGTCGCATCCCTGCTTCAATGAAAGGCTCTACCTTGCGCTCAGCCTCTCCATCGATTCCACCTTGGATGGGGGATACATACAGTCGGCAGTTGAATTGCCTTTTCTCGCGCAGGAAGTAACCGCCGATCTTTGTAAACTCCAAGGTTGGTCCTGTGAAGTTCACGAAAACAGGCATGTCAGACTCTGGCAAAGACGCCGGACCTTGGGCATACGCACGCTTTACATTGGCAATCCCTGTAACAGGGTTGTCATCGCTATCGACTCCGCCTGCCTCAATCAATGCAAGACGGTCTTTTATTTCAGCGATATTCATACGATGATCCTTTTATAGGGCTTTGTCATTTCAACCACACGGGTTGGTATGGCCTTGGTGTATTGCAGTTGACCAAGCTCAGCAACTCCGATGGAGTCTGTCAGGCCGCCTTTTTCTTCCTTGTAAAAACGGACGGCAAGAACGGTGGCCGCGTCAATTACGTCGGCAGGTAGTCCGCTGATAGTCGCCACAGACGGATTGCCTGCCCACGTCTCTGTGCCATATCCGCCGACATACGTCATGCGCACAAACACAGGAACCGAGCGAATGCCAGCCACGTCCCACGCGGTTACCTGGCGATTGTTGCTGATCGTCACGTTTGTAATATCAACTTCAATCCAAGGGGTGCGGGGGGTAAGGCGATATTCAAACTTTGTCACGCTGGTAACGACAACCTTTTTAGGCCAACAAATGATTGCGCCGTCTTTTGTAATAATGGCGCGCACCAATTCGTTTGTCACGGTTTCAGCCTTGAAGTAGTCGGCTTCTGCATGGCATAACGTGGTGTCAAGAGTCCTGCTGGCTTCATCTATTTTTGAAGCAAGCAGAGTGTCGTCTGTATTCTCTTCGGCTCCGAGAGCCGCTTTGACTTTCGCCAGCGTGGTGTAGTTCATTCTTTACTCGCCGTCCCCTGCGTTGACAGCCGAGGCAGCTTCTTTGGCGGCCTTTGCAGCAGCGCGTTTTTCAGCAGCGGTCATGGGCTTTTCAGGTCCCGCGTCCACTACTTTGGCAACTTTCCCGATCTGGCCGGAGGCGAGGAATTCACTGGCAATCTCGTCAGGTAATTCAATCTGCCCGTCAACCACGGTGAAGATATTATCGCCCTGAGACACAGAGCGGAGAGATGGGTCAAGTACGTCGTATGTTTTCACGGTTATTCCTTTTCTAGTTGCGCCCGAACAAAGCAGTCCTTGGCTTCCAAAAGTTTGCGAAGACCTGTTGTTTTCTCTGCTGACTCTGGTAGCTCAGCATCCATCTTTTCAGCAAGTTCACAAATCGGTTTGCTGATCACCTGCAAATGAGCAGGCAAATGGTCGTATGAAAAGAACTTCAACAAACGCTTCGAGGGCGAGATGGGTAAATTACTCATTGGTTATGCAGCAATAAGCAAGACAATGAACGTGGACGCGCTTAGGTCGGTAAGGGAAGATTGCTGTATCTCTCCCTCAACGGTCACCACAGACTCGAACAAGTCGGCAGCGTCGCTAAAGTCCGAGGATTTCAGAACACCGGCCACCACATCACCTTCCAACGCACCGGCCAACGTACAACCGAGGTCTGGGTCTTCGCCTGATCCATCCACGCCGTCAAAAGACAACATGCGGAATGCACCAGACTTAATGTGCTTGGCGGTCAGGCCGACTTGCAGGGCGCTGTTTACTTCGTCCATCGCGTCGGCTGCTTCAGACGGTTGAAAGGTCGGCTGTGAGGCAGCAATCTTTCCGTCTACGATGAAGTCAACTACCGCTTGCAGTTGTTCGAGAATTGCCATAAGAGAGTCCTTTCACTCAGCAGGGACAAGAGTCCCTGCTGAGTAGGTTCATTGTTAGGCGTCGGCAATGTTGGTGATGATGCCGAGGGAAGGCGGGAAGTAGTGCGCGAGGACACCACGGAAATACACGCCTGTTTCATACTTGCGGGTGCGCAGCGGCCACTCATATTGCATGTAGTCGCGCTGCAAGCGCATTTCAAAAACGTTGGGCACGTTGTTGATCGGGTACGGAAGAGCGGAAGTCACAGCTTCGAGGGTGCCCTTGGGCATATCGGGGTGGACTTCGATGGGGATAACGCGACCAAGCAAGGATTGGTACTTGATACGGCTGATACCAGCAGACAAGACCATTTCCTCGCCCTGCAATGGGACCGTATAGCGCAGCGCGCCATTTGCGGTGCCACCGAAGATTTTGGAGGCGATGTTATTGATTTCCTGAGCCGACACATAAATCTTGTCAGGGATCAACTTGTAATTGACCCACATGGACTCAATCATGGCATCGATTTCGTCAATCGTGCCCTTGCCGCTGGCGGTCAAACCAGTACCAGTACCAGCGGTACCAGTTGCCATATTCTTGATATAGGCATTGGAGCCAGATAACCAGGCATGATACAAAAGGCCGTCATAACCAAGTTCGTTCTTGGAGTAGTCGGCGGAAATTGCGGTCACGTTCTGGTGAGTTGTGGCAAGGCTGGTCAACTCGACGGAGTTGATATAGGTAATGGCTTGGAGTGTCAGGTTTCCACCAGTGACACCGACGTACCAGGCATAAGCCACAGCGCCAGCGACCACAGGAGTGGAAGCACGGATTGCACTGTCATTACCGTTGGATACTGCGCCAGTAGCGGTGCCACTGGATGCCGCAGACGAACCACCGCCATAGTTGAACGCGGTAGAACCGTCAGCAGGGGTAACGCTCACCTGCCCCACAACGCCATTGGCAACACTGGAAGCCTCTGCGCCGTGATGAGTCAGGGCCACGACTTTCACAGAATAACCAGTTGCATCGTCGGCGATGGTCCCGCCGCCATTTACGACTGTGACTGTGGGAGCGGTGGGTGTGCCCAATGCTACGGAGGCATTGCCGCCGAGGTCAAAGCGCTCTTCCTGAATCATGGTCGCCCATAACAGGCGCTGTGCTTCAGTCGCGCGAATGTCCTCGAAACCCTTGGCAGCGTCTTCCGCTTCAAAGGTCACGCTGTCTTCCATGCCAAGGCTGGCATAGTTGGCGCTCTTGTTGTCGGTGGTGATGGACTGCACACCGTTGCGGGTGCCTTCTGGTACAGCAGCGCGCAGGACTCCGCTATTGATTGCGGTAACACGTCGCCAATTGGTAGCCGTGCCACCTCCGCCGGCCACACGCGGGATCATGTTGCGTAATGGGGTAAGGACGGGGAAAAGGTTTTTCGCTGGTGCTTGCAGATCATAGGCAACTAAGCCAGTAGCGAGGTTTACGCCCGCTTTCTGCAATTCAGCAGAATCGACGCGGTTCAGTTTTTTGAACTGTTCCACCGCATCCTGAGTCAATTCGGAAAGGGAATTAAGGGTTTGCATGGTTCCTCTTATTTGGATTGGTTGGTTTGAACTTTCTTGATTTCAAGCGTGGTCAATTCCGCTTGAAGGGCTTGCTTTGCAATAGGATCACTTGTCTTATCGATCACGTCTCTCAGAAGAGCAGCCTTTTGCATGGCGCCTGCTGATTCAGGAGTAAGTGAGCCGAGATCCCGGATAACCGGAGCAGGGCCGCCGCGCTTTTCCATCTCGTCGACTGTGGTGGATAGCTTGGCAAGGTCGGCTGTAATATCTTTCTGACGGGCGTTGACCTCGTCATACATTTTTTGCAGATCGCCCTCACGGTCACTCATACGTTTTTGCAGGGTTTCCACAGTGACAAACTTCATCGCAGTGGGTGCGCCAGGCTGACCACCTTGCTCCTGCACAAATCCAAGTTCTTCAAGCAGTTGGATCACAATCGCACGGACTTCCTCGTTTTTGGCGGGGTCAGTTGCACCAGCAGTCTGCTCATCAGACTCTTCGCCAGTTGCCTCTTCCTGCGCCTCTTCTTCGTCAGTCTCGGACTCTTCGTGTTCCACTGTCTCACCTTCAGCAGCCGCGTCTTCAGCCTTGGACTTCTTGTCTTTAGCTGCAAACGGGTTGCCCTTGGACTGCTCTTTATCGCCGCCTTCAGGTGCAGACTCTTCTTCGGAGTCCTTTTCCTTTTTGGCGGACGGGAAAGCCTTCTGTAATTCCTTTGCCAGTTCCTGCATGGCAGGGTCGGCGCTGGCATTCAGTTTTTCCAATAGCTCTTTTGTTTCCATACCTGCTCCTTTGATTAAGTCGGCCACGCCGACGGACGTAAAAATAAAACTTTCAGGATCAACCTGAGCGGTCATCACCTGCACCGACTCCATGGACTCCGCGCTATGCAGCTTTCGCATCTCGCTCGACCCGTCGGCCTTCACTACCTCAAACTGTGCGCCTGGCATACAAGGCACATCGACAAGAGAGATTTCGACAGGCTTGGCCTCGTAGCGGGTATATCCACCAAGTACAGGGTCAGGCCATTTCGAACCGTAAGAACCGCCGACGGAGAAACCTGTGTAAACGCCTTTGAGAACCTTTTGCCATTCGTTCTCATCCACGATTTCAGCCCCGACATATATGGATTTGGTATCGTCACGCGGCTCAAAGTGGATAACTTTTCCAGCAGCAATGTCACCGTGCATGGCGCGTACATTGCCCTTTGAGAGTCCACCGCTGGCTTGCACCATATCGCGGGACCAGTTTAGGAAGTTAGGCAAGGACTTTTCGTAGTCCATGATTTCACGCGCACGATCTGGCTGCTCAATTGCAGCAGTGCCCCACACCTGCCGCTTGGAAACATCAACTTTTTGTAGTTGTAAAAATGCCGAAAAACCGTTCATTACTGTTCTCCAAATTTCGCAAGGTAATCTTCAAGTGCTTGTTCAAACCGCGCGTCGATCTGCGGCATAATGCGTTTCAAACGTTCGGGCATGTCTTCCCATCCACGATCCTTGTGAAACTGTGGGACTTTGTAGCCCTGCACGTAGTCGGCATAAGAAACGGGCGTGCCGACTTCACCCTGAATAAAGTCATCACCGCTGGTAAGTTGGGTAGTCCATGACTTCCCCAATTGTTCGGAAGTGCCAGGCTGACCGTTCTTGTTTTTTGCCAGCTTGTATCCTGCAACCACGTTTTCACGTTCGCGGTAATAATTGACCGATTGCTCCACCACGACTCCGCCGCGTTTTCTCTCTCTACCAGGCAGCACGCGCAAGTTCTCAACAACGGGGATGCTCTTTGTCGGCATCTTATGGCGGCGGTAGGCATCTTCGATAGTCTGAGCGCCTTCAGCCACACCGCTGATCCCTGCGAGGGTAGAAAGCCGCTTCACGGGATACCACCAGCCTCTATTGCGCTCGTAGTACCCCATTGGTTCGCCGTTCTCGTCAATTCGGCCCGGCAGATTTGCCTCGCTTGACGGGGGATAGCCTGCGTAACCGAGTTCACCCTGAATGATGAGCATGGAGTCCATCATGGCGTCAGCGATAAATGGCCGCACGTGAACGAAAGACTCCGTCAATGCCTTGAACAGTTCTGGGTTTTCGATCACTAACACACCATCGGGGTCAATCACAGCCGCCATAAATCTCCAAAACAGAAGCGCCCTGAACTGCATAAGCAATTCAGGGCGCTTCTAAACGGATTGGTTACCGTCGCCTGCAAAAAAGGCGGGGAGTCTGAGACATGCTGGGTGCTACCAGACTCCCCTATTCAATTGGGTGTTCATGTAAGTGTCTGGCATTTTGGGAGGCTGACCCTTTGGGGTCGGCCTCCCTGCCATTTATCCTGTGCTGCGGTAAAGGAGATGACTAAACCGCAGCGAAACCAATAAAAAATTAGACAGGCCATTGTCGGAGTGAGGGGGACACCCAAACAATGACAATGTAGATAATACTTAAAATGAAGGGAGGCGTCAATGAGTACGGGCGTTCTAATGCTCGGACTCAGCGTGCTTATGTAGTTCATCCATAACCACATAAGTCCTTGGCCTGATCATCGCCATTGTATTTGCAATAATAAGGCTATTCGGGATGCCTGCAAATGCCGACCTGCGCAGGCGTACCACGGGCGAGATACCACAGCGGCAATTAGGATGGTAAGGCGGTGTGAAAACTGGCTCTGCTGGTTGACCTTTGCGCCACGTGAAGTATCCGAACGGCTCCCCTATCTTACGAACCTGTCCATTGATTGCTCCGCAATACGGACATACCAATTCGTCATGGTTCGTTCCCCATCGTATTTCCTCAACACCTGCACGCTGAAAGGCCATGAGTTCACCGCTTGCCAGTGCGCGCGTTGCCTCAGTAATAGCAATCACGTCGGCACGCTTCACCCCAAAGTATGGACTCAACGCCCCACGCAGATCACCAATGGTTCGCCCGGGTGTTGCAATCCAATTTGCAAGGATGTCTCCTACAACCTTTTCATTAGTTGTGCGTACCTGCTTCAGCAGTTCGTCGGTATATTCCTTCGCCCATTGCTCGGAGAGGATAGAGTAAATGGCGTAGTTAAAGCCAATGCCGACCTTTGCGGTCCCTGAACGCATCCCTTCGAGGGCAAGGTCTTTCAAGCGTGGAAGCAAGATAAGCGCCAGTCGGCGCATTTCGTCCTCCCAAAAGTTGGGAGGCAAGGTCGGCGGAGTCGGCATTATTCACCGCCTTCAATTACGTCGCCTGTACTTGTCCCCCGCTCTAATTCAATATTCAACCAGGCTTCGCCCTCATCGAAGCCAAGTTCTTCAACCATGAACTTTACAAGTCTCTCGTCGTCCCACCCGTTCAACTTTGCGTATTCTAAAAGGCTAATTTCTGTCATTTTGTCCATCCTTTGGAATTGAATAATTTATCAAACTCCGC
>Ga0116145_1001941_pt1 | contig 19708 bp, 20 predicted proteins | sample AD_JPNHG1_MetaG_FD_89747 | JGI IMG/M metagenome (GOLD analysis project Ga0116145, IMG submission 89747) | Active sludge microbial communities of municipal wastewater-treating anaerobic digesters from Japan - AD_JPNHG1_MetaG | ecosystem: Engineered > Bioreactor > Anaerobic > Digestate | place... | reverse complement strand
AGTTGTGAAAATATCTTGATATCCTGACCAAAAGCAATACCGCCTTCTTTTACATTGGGGCATGACACATTCAATTCTATAGCTGCAATCCCTTCAGTATGCGATAGTATTTTGCACAACTCAACATTTTCTTCTACTGAATGACCGGCAACATTGGGTATTACCGTGGCTTTTGATTGTAATAAAAATGGTAATTTTTGCTGTAAAAATATTTCCAGACCAACATTTTCCAATCCAATTGAGTTGAGCATGCCAGATGGCGTTTCCACAATCCTTGGTCCAGGATTTCCGGATCGTGGTTTAAGCGATAATCCCTTGGTAAACAGTGCACCCAGTAAACCTATATCAAAGTATTGAGAAAGTTCTTCGCCGTAACCACCAGTGCCTGAAGCAATGGTAATTGGATTTTTCAGTGTACAATTTCCCAATGTTATTGAAAGATTCACAAGCGTGCCATGTGTTATTTAGTAAAATTATAATCGTGAAATAGTATTATATCACAGATGCGTCAAGAAAATTACAATGCAACAATAAAATTTTCAAAAAATTAATTGTATGTATTCATGTTGACTATATCACCGTTTGATATGAACAGTGTTAAAACTGTTAAAAAAGGTAGCATGTGTATTATAGTATTGTAATAGCACAAATTTTATTTGTTAGATGGTTGGTCATGATATACATTGCGTTTGATATTGATGGGACACTATACGACTGCTCAACGATTGTTGGCGATGCATTTGCGCAGGGGATAGATGAGTTTTTAAAAAATCATCCCGAACTTGATATTAACAAACCGTCAACTCAGGAAATAGTGAACCTGGTAGGTACTCCTGTTAACGAAATATTTTATACTCTGTTTCCCCGCTTACCTTACAATTTGGTGCAACAACTGAATGATATCTGTACCAATAAATTATCATCTATGGTATTACAAAAGAAAGGTATTATTTTACCAGGAGTTATCGAAACAATTCCAATGTTGTATAATAATGGTTATACACTGTTAACCGCATCGAATGGCAGAAAAAAATATGTACAGGCAATACTTGATGCTTATGAACTATCGCACTATTTTTTCAATATCGTTGCGCTGGAAGATAAGAGATTGCACAATAAAACACAATTGCTGACATATTATAAAAATAGTCTCTATGATTGTAAACAGCTCATTATGGTTGGCGATAGAACCAATGATATGGTGGCTGCACAAAATAATGGATTGCCATTTATTGCCTGTGCTTTTGGGCATAATGCTCATGAGGTTGAGCATTGCCGATGGATTGCTCATTCATTTTATGAGATACCGCAGATTGTTGAAAGAATAATCGAAAATTGTTGATTTATGGTGTGCTTGTTGCATACTGCTTAACCATGTACGACAGTCATTTTTAATGTTTTTTAAGATATGGAGGGTTTATGTATATAGAAACGACAACCTGTATTTCTTTAGAGCATTGTGCTCTATTAAAGCGTTATTCACAATTGCATGGCATATCAATACGAACGTTACTATCTTCATTGATTCATTATGCAATACTAACAGAAAAAAGGAAAGCTCAGCCGTTCAAAAGAGTTGAATACAGGGAAAGAAATCAAGATTGGAAACGTTTTCATCTGTATTTATTTGAAGATGAATATGAATTTTTCATAGATGTAAAAAAAGTTTGGAAGATGTCGCTTGCAAATGTCATTGCTTATTGTATCGATACTGTTCTTCCAGAATTACTAAAATTGCTTGCAAATGAAGATGATACCGATAACTATCGGTACAGAAATTATAGTTTTGGATTTTTTAAGGAAGAAGGTATACAATGCTGCAAGTTTTATTGGGGATTACACCCTGAAATAATACGAAAAGCATCCTCATGACACAAAATACAATTGACTATATCGTTATATCACATTTAAAGTGGTATTATTCTTTTGAGTACTGATGAGGTTACTGTATGCACGATATCATTTCGTCGCTTAACATCTTTATGCTCCCGCCTCTTATAACCCTTATTACCAGTTTGGTCATTGCTGGTATAGCTATACTGAAAGGAAAATTAAAAAAGGAAAATATATTTTTTGCTTTATTATGTATATGGTATGCACTGCTTACTCCTAATTTTTTATGCCATTTTATCATCAAGGATGTTAATACCATTTTAAAAATAGAAAGAACCATACATACGCTGTATGTATTTATTCCCTTCATAGGGGTAATGTTTTACCATACAGTATTGGGAATAACAAGAAAATATCTGGAAATAAGTTGTTTTGTTGTAAGCGCGCTGTTTGCTTTGTTGGTGCACACTCCTTATTATATAACGGATCTTTTAACCTATCCATGGGGACATATTGCAAAAGGGGGTATAGTATTCCAAATTTTTGGATTATACGCTTTCTCAATCCTTGTATATGCTATAGTCATAAGTTTATTAAAATTAAGACAGGAAAAAAATGAACTGGTACGCTTAAAAATCAAATATATACTTCTTGCATTAAATTTAATAGGTATTTTTACCCTCTGTAATGTCCCGGCAATGATGGGGTATAATTTTTACCCATTGAGCAATTTAATGTTTATCCCTCTTGTAATTTTAGCATATGGCATTTTGCGGTATCGTTTAATGGATATTCAAAGTGTATTGCACATAACATTTATATGGCTTTGTATTTCTTCGGTGATAGTTATTCCCAATATAGTTATCTATACCATATTATATCCTTATTTTACATCAATTGATAAAACGGTACTTTTTGTATTATTTACAGTATGGTTTTCACTTAACTATTTTTACTTCAGAAAGGTACAACCATTTATTGACCAGCTTTTTAATAGAAGGAAGTACGATTTAAAAAAGGTACAATCGCAGTTTATCAATGACATGGGGTTGTTAAAAGATCTCCATCTTTTACTCAACGAGCTGTCATACATTTTAAAACGGACACTTCTGGTTAAAAATGTTGAAATATTTATTAAAGATGACGAAAGCAACAATGAGTTTTACAATCTTTCAGGTGAAAAGATTGTAATTGATAAAAAGCTTGAGGAATTTTTATTGGGTCATCCGGGTGTAATAGAAAAAAAGATAGTTATAAGCAAAGATGAATATAATGACATAAGGCAAATTTTGATACCATTATTTGAAAAATTTTCTTCTGAGTATATCATATCGTTAGCGCATAATGAACTTGTTGGTTTTATTATGTTATCCGAACGTGTAAATCTAAAACCACTTTCTGGTGATGAAATTGAACTATTGCAAAATATCAAAACAGCTTCCTCAATAGCAATAGCCAATTCATTAATGTATCAAAATCTAAATAATTTAAAAAACAACCTTGAAATGCTGGTTGCACAGCGAACCGAAGAACTTCAAAAGAAAAATGACCAGATGGAATTTGAACTTAAGTTAGCAAAAACAGTACAAAAAACGTTATTGCCGGCAGTTCTTCCTGCTAATAACCAATTGTATGCGGCTGTTTATTTTAAACCTTTAATGGAAGTAAGCGGCGATTTCTTTATTCTTGAACAACTTGATGAAACACATTATCTTATTGGTGTTGTTGATGTTTCGGGCCATGGCATACCATCTGCATTGCTTACCTCAATGATAAAAACCGAAATAGAAAATTTAGCCAGGACATATTTGTCAACATCTCAAATTTGTACACAATTAAATAAAAGAATGACGGGAATTTTGCAGGAAAGCGGCTTTTATTTTACCTTATTTTTAGGCATAGTTGATTTTGTAAATATGGAGCTTACTTATACCAATTGTGGGCATACCGATATTTATGTTATCACTTATAATGACACGGTATATCCCTTGTCTACTGATTCTGTATTTATAGGTGCAGATGAGCATATGAATTATCCTGAATGTATATTTGAGCTCAATACAAAAGACCGTATCGTACTCTATACCGATGGAATTATTGAGATAAGATCACAAAATAGCCAGTTTTATGGCAGTGAACGTTTTACCAATATACTTGTGGCTTCAAGGGAATTTTCGCCTCAGGATCAGATTGATATTATAATCAAGGATTTGCAAAACTATATACAATCCGAGCAGGGGGCTATCCGTGATGATATGACACTGTGTATCATTGAAATTGGTGAGCCCATAGCTGTTGACAATTATTTAAAAAAAGCAGTTACATTCTATAAAAAGAAAAATTATGACAATGCTCTTGCCATTTTAAATTCAATTTCTACAATGTCCATACCTGCATCATATAACTATCTCAAAGCAAAGTTATTATTTAAAAATAGGCATTATGAAGATGCTAAACAGGCTATTCTGTTAGCGTTAAAAGAAAAACCAGATCATAAAGAATTTAATTATCTTTATGGGCAGATATGTTTTGCTTTAAAAGATTTTAATACAGCGCTGGATATATTTGCTGACATATCAATGATGCAGCCATATAAAAAAAGTGATGAATTTATAGAATTAATTAGAAAAAAAATAGAATGATATATAAGGGGCAAATATCTTTGCCCCTTCATGGTTACGTTATATAATTAAGTTCTCGCCTACAAGTTTTGTTAAGGATTCAACCTTTACTCCCATATTATATCCCTGACTTATAGTAGACAGTTGTAAATGACAATTTTCACAGGCAGTTACAACCATTGAAGCACCGCTCTTCTCAATTTGCTCCTTTTTAGGTTTGCCACTTTTAATCCTGAATTCTTCATTATCAAGCGCAACTAAACCACCGCCGCCACCGCAGCACCAGTTATATTCGCAGTTTGGATTCATTTCACGAAAATCGTTTGCCATTATTTGCAATATCTCACGGGGTTGTTCGTAAATGCCTCCATTCCTTCCTAACTGACAGGGATCATGCCATGTTACCGGTTCTGATACAATGCCCTGTTTAATTTTGATTCTGCCTTCTTTGATATAGCGGTAAATTACCTCAACGATGCTGCTTACTTTAAAAGGCAATGGCCCCATTAAAAATTTTGGTATCCTGTATGCTGTGCCGCATTCAACAATAACTATCTCTTTGACTCCCAGTGCTTTTGCCTCATTGATGATTCTATTGGCAATAAAGTTTGACTTTTCTGTATCACCTGCAAAATAGCCAAAGTTTACCGCTTCAAAATAGCTCAGCGTCCAGTCCTCTTTAGCGGCATTAAAGATTGCAGCAGGATAAATTATTGAATGCGCCCCTGATAAGCCAACAAAAAGTATATTGGCTCCGTGTTTTTCCATGGGAATTAATCCATCACTTGATGATGCACCAATAAGCTTTTGAACTTCCTGTTCTAAATCCTTTATTACCCCACGGAAGCCTTCTTTAAACATATCGATGCTTTTGCCTTTTTCAACCGCACCATCAGCTAGCATAACCAGTTCTTCAGGTGCATTGCCATACGCTATGAGCAATTCTTTTGCAATCCCCAATATATAGGGCATATCTATACCAAAAGGACAAAACATGGTGCAACGGCGACAGCCGGTACATGAAAATGCTGCTTCACGCAGTTCTTCCATAAGGTTTTCATCAAATTCATGTGCATCACCCCACCATGGGAAAAATTTTCCTGCTGGCTTAAAATATTTTCTGAAAACCCTGCGGACAACCTCAGCCCTGCCTACCGGTGAATACTCTTTTTTTGGTATACCCTGGTAAACATGGCAGGTATCATAACACAAACCGCATCGTGTACAGAGATCAAGATAATACAGCATGGGTCTGTTCAACTTTTTTCCAATGACCTGTTTAAGTTCCAGTACTTTTTCCCTTTCCATGGTTAGTTCCTTTTACGGTAATGTGCTAAAAAAGTAAAAACCGAATGTATCATTTTGCTAAATGGAAACATCATGAGGAAGATGTTGGCAAAAAGAACATGCAGTACCAGTATTGTATAGTGCGATAGTTCAGTAATATTATACGATAGCTGGGGTTTAAACAATAGCAAACTTTGGAGCCAGTTTCTGTATACATTAATATCAACCCTGAGCACTGCACCCCAATCGCTGTACCGTTCTGCTAAATGGAGTATTGAACCAAAAAGTATACAAAAAAACAAAACAAGCAGGATGATAAAATCTTCCGGTATGGAGATTTCACGGTAGGGAGTTCCAAATCGTCTGAAGAGGAAATACAGTGTTGTAAGCATAAGAATGATGCCCACTAAACCGCCACCCAGAAAAATTCTATGAGGGATAATCTGGATGAATTTAAAATCAGCTACTAATTCCAGATGACCAAGAAAAAGAAAAAAGAATGCAATGTGAAAAAGCATTATGATAAACCAGAAACCTTTTTGCTTAGCGTATGCCATCGGGACCAGCATAGCGTCATAGATGAGTCCGGATACCTTTGAACCTTTTTTAGGAAATATAGCTCCTGTACCCACAGGAGCAGGAGCTTTCCATATACTATAAAATCTATAGATAAGCCCAAAAATCAAGGTTGCAAAGGCTATGTAAACCATAGGAATAAGAATAAAATATGATAAATAGCCTGACATTGTTCACCTCACAGCATTACTGTGTTATTTTAGCTTTTTGATAAAAAATTTTGTAGTAGTACCATCTTTCACAGTATCAATGATCTCATTACCACTGGTTTTTGCCCATGCCGGAAAATCTGCAAGAGCACCGGGATCGGTTGTTTCTGCCATTAAGACTTGTCCAACCTGCATCTTTTTAATCTGCTGTGATACTTTTACAACAGGTAATGGACAGGCCAATCCTTTTAAATCCATTGTTACATCAGCTTTAATGTCACTCATAATTTCCTCCTTAATTAATTGTTACAATACTATATACTATATACTATATACTATATACTATAACATTAACAATACAATAACTTCCCGTCATTCTTACTTATGTATAAAGTAATAACATATATAAGACAAGAATAAATTTAAAAAAATTTTTATTAAATAAAAAGCTGAATCTTGCTATCGAGTGCTTCCTGTAAAAAGGTTGCTACACCAACTGATTGCAGTCCTGGATAATCAATCATTTCATCCATTTTGAAACCCATCAAATCCATTGACATTTCACATACATAAATTTTTACCCCAAGCTCTCCGGCTAAAGCTAACATGCCATCTAAATTCTCAATATTCTTCTTCTTCATCAAGTATTTCATCATACCAGTCCCCATTCCACCCATGTTCATTCTGGAGAGTTTAACCTTTAATGCACCTTTTGGTAACATAAAACCAAACATCTTCCCAAAAAGATTTTTGCCTTTCCCCTTTTTGTTCTTGTCTCGTAGGGCAGGAGTGCCCCAGAATGTGAAAAACATAACAGCTTCCATGCCCATTGCTACAGAACCTGTTGCAATAATGAAGGAAGCTAATAGCTTATCAAGATCACCACTGAATACAATCATAGCAATCTTATCTTTCCTTCCATCCTGAATCTCCTTAATTTGATTCTGGATAGACTCTAATGTTTTGTTAACATCCATACATTCCTCCTGGATTATAGTTTTTTGATAATTTAAAATTTTATAATAAACTTTAATACTAATTAAACTATACTACAATTTTGTAAATAACAAAAATTTTTTTATTGAAAATTAATATTTTATGATTCTACAATAGCTATGGATTGTACTATACAGTATACGTATAGTATGTGCGATAGTTCCATACAATAAAAGCTTAACATTAATATTTTTTTACTCTATGAATGTGCATTGTTGACAGTTGTTGTAAGAAGATGTACGGTGGTGATTTTATGTAGCGATGCTGCTGCACAATAGTATATATTGAATAAAGAGCACACAGTGAATAACAAACCTGTTACTAATAATGAAGCTCATAATGACGACAATCGACTTCACTTTGCCAGTACAAACGAAGCACTCTATGCTTTGAATATGTATATGAATAGATTTATGTGGATTTCAACAAGAGAGATAGTTTCCGGAATAAGCTCATGGTACTATAATGACACAAAAGGGGAGAAACTATAAAATAATAAGGGGTACACCATGTCAGACCCCTTATTATTTTATTTTAATGAAACTATTGTTGTTATTCAGCATCATTTGATTTTTTACATGTGCTTATCTTTAGAAGATCATATATCCAGCAATAGCCGCTATATGCTGAATATAAAACAGCCAGTCCCAATGCCAGTAAAATGATTGTACCTATAGCGCCCGGTTTTACAATAAAAATATTAATTAATAAAGAAACTCCAATAAGAACTCGTATGTACCTGTCTGCTGGACCAACATTTTTTTTCATAGCTCACCTCGGGTAATCAATATTAAACTATAATGAAATATCACAAAGTAAATCTTTTAACATTAAGTAAATATGGCAAGTATTTTTTTAAATATCTGTTATAAAAGATAATTGCAATATTGCAATTGATAGTATTATGGGTAACGCTAAAACTATATTTTCATTATTAAAAAATAGCTGGAAACAATAATAAAGCCTTTTACCAATTAACCAATGCCTGTGCCCACACAAAAATACACTATTGTATCATTTCGGGAAGACAATTATTACAGGTAAAAGGATAGTGCAGTTTATGATTGATATCATAAGTACTTTTATATGTTTCTGCTTCATGATCACGCAATCGTATTAAAACTTTTTTTGACCCATGAGTAAAGAAAAATATTCGTGACTCAACATTGGTTGTCGGGTCTTTTCGTATACCATAAACATTGATAAAAAGAGTATTGTTAAATTCAGGGATGATTTTACTATTCTGGCCTATCCATGCAGGTAAGTGTATGTGTGCACTTATCCATATATCAACGTGGTACTGTTGTAAAACTTTCTCAAATCGTTCTGAGTTTATGATTATATGCTTTTTTGATACTGTCCCTATTAAATTGCTGTTTTTTAATGGTGCATGCGTTACTGTTATGATATTTTTATCCTGATTTGTAATAACAATATTTTTCCACCATAAGAAAGTTTCATCGGAAATATAGGTTGGTGGCCTGCCACGTTCATTTGACATGAATATGAAAATAATATTTCCAAAAAGTACAGTATAACGTAATGGTTTGCCAATATATGTATTATATGCTGGCATATTTTTCCATTCGTGATTTCCGGCAATTTCGTACCAATAGTTAATTTCTGCCTTCTTTCGTAATTCTATAAACCATTGATAATCTTCTTCTGCTTCTTTGTGTTGTACGATATCTCCTGCTATAATGGCAAAGATAGGATGCGGTTTAATATTCATAATATCGTCTATAGCCCTTGCATAATGCCATCGTTCTGATTTTTTTGTGGGTTGAATATCCGAGTGTACCCAGACGGTATATACGCCATCGGAAGGAATATGCTGTTTATAACAGGCAATGGTGTTGAAGACGAGTGCAATTGCTATTATGATGACTATACAGTATCGTTTCATGGTGGTTATATATACAGTAACTATCGTACATTTCATGAAAAATAAAGAAAAAAAATATTGCAACTATTACAATAGTGTATCATAATTGATTCAAATTTAAAATATTTTAGCAGACTATGGATAACAATATTACTATTGATACATCCCGTTTTCAGGAGATATCTGTTTCGTATTTAAAAAAATTAAGTGGTGATAAGCTTTTAACCTTTGATGTATTGGACCAGCAGGGGAATACAGTATTTTCTGCCGGGCAGGCGCTTGATGATGAGTTGTTAAAAAATAAATCTGAAGAAGGCATAAAATTTTTTATTCCCCGTGTTACTGAATCAATTGGTGTTTATGACCGTGAAATCATTGACATGAAAAAGTTAAAGGCCATAGCAGATGATACGGCAACGATGTATACGGATATACGTAAAAATGGGAAAATGACCCATGCTCAGTTTTTGCAATCACATAATCATTTAGCAGCCATTGTGGACAGTTTGCGTCCTGAGGATAAAACCGGTGGAGTGCTATCGCTTTTAAAAGATATAAAAGACTTTGATTATACCACCTATACCCATTCGGTCAATGTTGGTTTGCTTGCAATGATTTTAGTATATAAGGAGATGTCAACCGGTGATAAGGTTAAATTGGCAGCGCTTGCAGGATATCTTCATGATATCGGGAAACTGCGAGTTGAGCAATCTATCATTCAGAAACCAGGTCTGTTATCACAGGATGAATTTAAAAAGGTGCTGGAACATACTCGTGAAGGGTATCGAATTCTGGACAGTGTCGTTGATTCAACAGGGAAAAAGGTTGTTCCCAATAGTATAAAATATGTTGCACTATTTCACCATCGTAAATTGCAAAGTCCGGGCTATCCATTCAGGGAAACCGATAAGGACAAAACCCTTGAAAATCAATACAGTGAATTGCCCGATTTAGCCCGTATGATTGGTATATGTGATATGTATGATGCCTTAACAAGTGCAACACCATTCAGGATTCCCATGGGTGTTGAAAAAGCTTTACGATATATATTAAGTTTATCCAATTACCTGTATTCAACTGATGACATCCATAGGTTTATTAAGGTACTGGGGCTATCCTTAAATAAGGGTACTCCATTTTTAAAAGCAGGGGATTTCATCATGCTTGAATCTGAAAAGATAAGCATGGATACACGCAAAAAGGTAAGAGTTTATGAGGTAGCACGGATTGAGGAAATTTCACGGATAAACTTCATGAATCCTAAGGTTATGATATTTTATGATACAATAAAAAACAAAAAGGTACATAATATTATTGTGGATTTACGGTATGACAGCAATCGCAGGGTGGTGCGCGTTTTTGAGAGCACACGAATACGCAATATGCTATTGAGACAGCTTAAGTAGGGTAGAAAGTATGAATCCAATTTTATTAATATTTGATAATGACCGTTTTGCTGAATTTATACGCTTTGTATTAACAACTGCTGGCTTAAAAATTGAATTATTAGCCGATCCACTGGAAATTTTTGAAAAGATTAAAGAGATGAATCCACCATTAATAGTTATGGATATTTTTTTAAAAAACATCGATGGCTTATATTTACTGGAGCGATTATATTCTGTTAAAGAATTTACAAAAATACCGGTTTTTATTGTATCATCCCGCAACGAACCTTTAGCTGTTTTTGATGCATTAGAGCGAGGAGCTGCTGATTATATGGCAGCACCAATCAATGAAGATATGTTAATTGAAAAGGTCAACAAGTTATTACAAGCTAATTGAAAGTCAATTGAAACAAAAAGTATTGAATAAAGCCGTAATATACCGACATATGTAATGAGGTATTATTGTAATTTTAATAACAAATGGGAAGTTTCTACTATTCCATTTTCAAGGATTTATTATGAAAAAATGTATACTATTGGTGCTTGCAGTGCTTCTATTTTTACTGGAATGTTCATCAAGAATTAATCTCTATAATACATCATCAGATGGACAATCAAATAACACCATCAATGCATATTCAATGGCAGAAAGCCTTTCCTTTAATGAGGTATGGGCATATCTTATGAAAGGTGAAGAGGATAAGCTGACCGGTGAGGAAAAAATTACCGATTTGTGTTATTTCAGTGCTAAGGTAAACGGCAAAGGACAAATTACAGACGATTACGCACCACCTGCAATAAAAGCTGAAAATAGAATACGCCACCATATCGTTATAGCAATTCTTGATAATTATGCACTAACACATTTTATAATACATCCTGATTTTAAGGTGCGAAAAGGTTTTATTAAGGATATTTGCCGGATTTCACAAAAATTTGATGGAGTTCAGATTGATTTTGAATCCGTTGCTTCATCAGATGCTCACTATTTTTTTAGCTTTTTATCAGAATTACGCGCCAATCTGGGTAAAAGCAAGGTAGTATCAATTGCTTTGCCAGCACGGAGAAGCCGCATTGCGGATGCGTATGATTATCCTTCTATTGCAGCACTGGTGGATAGGATTATCATCATGGCATATGATCAGCATTGGTATGGTAGTAACCCTGGTCCTATTGCAGGGCTATCATGGTGCAGAGAGGTTGGTGAATTTGCAAAGAGCTTTATACCGCAGCAAAAGCTAATCATGGGTTTGCCGTTATATGGACGATGCTGGCAGGATAAAAATTTTAATAAATCAATGCATTATACCCATATAGAACAGGTTATGCAAACATCCAATATCCAGCCCCGGTATGATCCTGAGAATGGATCATATTTTGAATATGAAGAAAAGATTAAAGTGCGCGTATATTTTAATGATGAACGTGCATTATACGAAAGGCTAAAGCTGTACTCATCGATGTCTATTGACAATGTGGCATTCTGGCGTATAGGGCAGGGACCAAAAGGGATGTGGCAGGGTATCAGCACAAAAAGTTTATAACAATGTTACTTTATGAAAAAAAGTAATGAAGAAATTATCCTACGACGATATACAGAGCAATCGTCCCGATAAAAATGAATTATTCAGATTACAGCGGTTTCCGGTTGTAACCATTCTGGAAAATATTAGAAGCCTGTATAATGTTGGCTCCATGTTCAGGACTGCTGATGCTGCGCGAATTGCCTACATGTATCTCTGTGGCTATACTCCACATCCTCCACGAAAAGAGATTGAAAAAACTGCGCTGGGCAGTACCGAAAGTGTGCCGTGGGAGCATTCTACCAAACCAATCCAGATAATACGGATGTTAAAAAATCAGGGTTTTGTGATTGCAGCACTGGAGCACACAACAACAGGTGTAGCGTATACAACCTATAATTATTCCTATCCACTGTGTATTGTTGTTGGCAATGAGGTGCATGGTGTAAGCGATGATGTACTGGCTATGTGTGATGCGGCTATTGAGATACCAATGTTTGGCATCAAACATTCGCTCAATGTAGCGGTTGCGTATGGTATTGTGGTGTATCATGCCGTTATGACATATCAGATGAAGTAGTAGCGCAGTATAATGACTATGCAAAAAGTAATTTTAAAACAAGGAAAAGAAAAATCAGTACTGCAAAGGCATCCATGGGTTTTTTCAGGGGCGATAGCAACTGTTGATGCAGATGATGGTGCAATGGTTCCTCTGTGTTCATATGATGGTACTGTGATTGCATGGGGATATTACAACAGCCGAACACAGATAGCCATGCGGCTATTAACATTCAGCGATACAAAACCTGATGATGATTTGATTGCCCGACGATTGATGAACGCGTATGCATTAAGGGTTGAATCCGGGGTTGTAAAGAGTACCAATGCCTTCAGGATGGTGCATTCTGAAGGAGATATGCTGCCGGGACTCATTGCTGACTGGTATAATGGGCATTGTGTTGTACAGTTTTTAACATCAGGGATGGATCGCTTAAAAGGAACTATCGTGCAGATTATACAGGAGAAGCTGCAGCCGTTCAGTATTTATGAGCGCAGTGATCACGAAGGAAGAAAGATGGAAGGGCTGCCGGAAGTACATGCTCAGCTTCATGGGCAAACCCCGGATTTCATTACCATAAACGAACATGGGATGGAATTTTATGTTGATGTGATACAAGGGCAAAAAACTGGTTTTTACTGTGACCAGCGTGATAACCGATTGCGCATTCAATCTATTGCCAATGGCAAAGATGTCCTCAATCTGTTTGCATATTCCGGTGGGTTTTCTGTTGCGGCATTGATGGGAGGTGCAACAAAGGCTGTCTCGGTCGATAGCTCCGGATATGCTCTTTCAATTGCACAAAAAAATTGTGAATTAAATAATGTTGGCAAACGGCATGCAGGTGTAAAGGCGGATGTTTTTGATTATATCAATACCAATGATATCCCCCAGAATGTAATCATATGTGATCCTCCTGCGCTTATTAAGAGTAAATCGGCAATACAGCAGGGATTGCGCGGTTATAAAGAATTAAATGTAAAAATTTTTAAAAAGGTGCCTCCGCTGTCATTTGTATTAACATGTTCATGCTCTCGTTTTGTTGATATGAAATTGTTTCAGAAAATTGTGTTTTCTGCTGCACGTGATGCCGGCCGTGAGGTTACTATTACCGGGAAATATCTACAGCCTGCCGATCATCCTGTCAGTATATATTGTCCCGAAACAGAATACCTCAAAGCCATTATGGTATTTATTTCATAGTAACTATCGCCCGCAGAGTATTTTTTAAAATTTTTATTGACAAACATAAAATATACTACTATATTGGTAGTAATTAAGGATTGAGCAATTGGCGATAGAGAGTAACAACGATTGTGTGCTGATTTTGCGTTGTGATGTATTGTATAATGCGCGGTAACAGGAGATAACCATGTGGGAATATACCGACAAAGTAAAAGAGTTATATACCAACCCAAAAAATGTTGGTGAAATACCCGATGCCGATGTTGTTGTTGAGGTTGGTAGTATTGTGTGCGGCGATGCTCTGACACTGTATTTGAAGCTTGACGGCGATGTAATTGTAGATGCTAAATTTAAAACATTTGGCTGCGGCAGTGCAATAGCGTCGTCCTCGGCACTAACCGAGATGATAAAGGGTAAAACCATTGCAGAAGCAGCAAGAATTACCAATAAGGATATAGTTGACTTTTTAGGTGGGCTTCCGGACCAAAAAATGCACTGCTCGGTCATGGGGCAGGAAGCACTGGAAAAAGCCATAAAAAAAATAAAAGGTGAAACCATTGAAGATGAACAAGAAGATGAGGGAGCGGTTATATGCCAGTGTTTTGGTGTTACTGAAAATGTAATACGTCGGGTTATCAGGGAAAATAATCTTGCCACGGTTGAGGATGTTACCAATTACACCAAAGCTGGAGGTGCTTGCGGTTCATGTATACCAAAAATTGAGGACATTCTGAAAGAAGAATTAGCCAGCGCTGTAGCGCAACCAGCAGCAACTGCCATGAAGCCAATGTCAAATATAAAGCGTATGCAGCTTGTTGAAGAGACAATACACAACGTTATACGCCCTGTTTTGATGAGGGATGGCGGTGATATCGACCTTGTTGATATTGAAGGAAAAAAAGTATATGTAGCGTTACGCAGGCACTGTGCTCATTGTGTTGTTTCAGATGTTACCATGAAAAATCTGGTTGAAGATACATTAAAAGAGTTTGTAGAAAACGACATCGAAGTGATAGAGGTAAAGTGATGAATACCATTATATATCTGGATAATAATGCAACGACCATGGTTGCACCTGAAGTGCTGGAAGCTATGTTGCCGTTTTTTACCCGGCGCTATGGCAATCCATCAAGCATGCATGATTTTGGTGGTGATGTTGAGCATGATATGGAAAAAGCTCGCAATCAGGTGGCACGCATGCTGGGTGCGGAATATGATTATGAGATAGTTTTTACAAGTGGTGCAACCGAAAGCGATAACATGGCAATTCTGGGAACATTGCAGTACTACCGTGATAAGAAACACATCATTACAACTAAGGTTGAGCATCCGGCAGTATTAAATTTATGCAGACAGCTTGAGCGCGAAGGATATAGCGTTACCTATGTTCCTGTAGACAGGGAAGGCAACCTTGATGTGGATTTTCTTTTTGATTCGGTTACCGATGATACTGCTATTGTATCGGTTATGTACGCCAACAATGAAACGGGTGTAATCTTCCCGGTGGAAACAATTGGCGCTTTTTGCAAACAGCGCGGGATTACATTCCATATTGATGCAGTACAGGCAATTGGCAAGATTCCTGTTGATGTGAATGCATTGCAATGCGATTTGCTGTCAATATCAGGGCATAAGTTTCATGCACCTAAAGGGATTGGAGTGCTCTATGTTCGAAGAGGTACACGGCTACGACCGTTACTGTATGGTGGACATCAGGAAAAAGCCCGCAGGCCTGGCACCCATAATGTGCCCGGTATTGTTGGTATTGGCAAAGCAGCCGAACTGGTAATGCAGCATCTATCAAATTCTGAAGAGGTGGCTAACGTTAAACGTCTGCGCGACAGATTAGAGAATGGCTTGCTGTCGCAATTGAGCAATGCGCATTTGAACGGGAATAAAAACAACAGGGTGGATAATACCACCAATATTGGCTTTGAATTTATTGAAGGGGAGGCAATTTTATTGTATCTCAACGAAAAGGGGATTGCTGCTTCTTCTGGCTCTGCCTGTTCAAGCGGTTCACTTGAGCCATCACATGTGTTGCGTGCAATGGGGGTGACGTTTACCTCTGCTCATGGTTCTATCAGGTTTAGCCTCAGCCGTTATACCACTGAAGATGAGATACAGTATACGCTTCAGGTAATGCCTGAGGTAGTAAACAGGTTATTGGCAATATCGCCATATTGGGATGCAATGAATAAAAAAGGCAAGTCCATGACAGAACTTGCCCATTGATAGTATAAGATTATTAAAAATATAGTTTACCGTGCAACCTCATTGATAAGCCTTCCCAGTTCCTGATCGTGGGTTAGCATTGCTTTTTGATTGGCTTCATAGCTTCGCTGTACTTCAATCATATCCACCATCTCGCGGACGGCATTTACATTTGATTTTTCAAGGAATCCCTGTATAACCTTGTATTCCTCGGCTGGCAATGCCGGTCCAGAATATTGTGTTTCATGGTATAATGATTCGCCTTCTTTTTTTAACTCACGGATGTTTTCAAAATCAACAATTTTTAGTTTGTCAATAACAACCGGCTGCTCCCAGTTATTCTGGGTTAGCCCAATCATATCATCAGGATTTAATGATAATGCAGAGTTAACCAGGATTTCACCCCGTTCATTGATCATAAAATTGTTCTTCTGTAATTTTATGATGCCATTTTGACCCAGGACAGGCAATCCACTATGCGTTACCAGTATTCCATCTTTATTCAGGGTAAAAGCGCCATTACGGGTATATCGTTCGCCACGCTCGGTCATGACAGTGAAGAATCCATTACCCTCCATTGCCATGTCAAATGGATTTTCAGTACGCATCAGCGAGCCCTGTTCATGGATAGTATATACCTCGTTCACTTCAACACCGGTACCCAATTTACCAACAAAGGGCATGGTATCATACGAACCAGCCGGAGTAATACCCAGCCCATCATCGTTAAGGCGGCGGATAATCATATCAGGGAATGCTTTAAAAAGGGTAAGGTCTTTTTTATATGCTGCTTTATCAACATTTGCCAGATTATTGGCAATAGCATCAAGACGTGCTTCCTGTGCAATCATACCGCTGGCACCTGTATAGAGTCCTCTCACCATTATGGTTTTCCTCCTTTTACTCTAACTATATCGGCACCTAACGCCTGTAACTTTTGCTCAAAATTTTCATATCCACGGTCGGTATGGTAAATACGGCGGATTTCGGTTTTTCCTCTGGCAGCTAACGCAGCCAGCACCAGAGAAGCGCCTGCACGCAGATCGGACATTAAAACCGGAGCAGCCTGCAATTGCTTACCACCTTTGATAATAGCAGTATTTCCTTCTATTTCAATGTCAGCACCCATTCGCCGTAGTTCGCCAACATGGGTATAACGGTTTTCAAAAATGGTTTCAATAATGACACTTATACCGGGGATAGTACACATAAGCGACATGATTGGCGCCTGAAGGTCGGTAGGGAAGCCAGGGTAGGGAAGAGTGCGTACCATACTGCCCTGCAATTTTTTTGACGGTTCAATGGTAACGGAGCTATCGTTACCTGAAATAACAAAACCCATGTCGGCACAGGTATCAATACAGGCCTTAACATGTTCCGGAATAACATTATTAACGGTTACATTACCACGGGTGATAGCTCCTGCAATTAAAAAGGTACCTGCTTCTATGCGGTCAGGTATTATGGAGTAGCTTACCGGCTTCAGTTTTTTTACTCCATTGATAATGATGCGCTCTGTCCCCAGTCCTTCAATCTTTGCTCCCATTGTTATTAAAAAATTGCCCAGATCAACAACATCAGGTTCCATGGCGCAGTTTTCAAGGATTGTTTGTCCATCTGCAAGCACAGCGGCCATCATGATGTTGGCAGTGGCGCCAACGGAAACCTTCCGCATTATAAATCGATTGCCGTTTAATTTTTCAACACGTGCTTTAATATAGCCATGCTCAATTGTTATGGTAGTTCCCAGCGCTTCAAAACCCGATAGATGAATATCCACCGGACGCTCGCCAATTGCGCAACCGCCCGGCAACGACACGTCTGCCTCGCCGCATCGTGCTAAAAGCGGACCCATAACATAGATTGAAGCACGCATTGTTTTCACAAGATCATAGGGCACTTCAGCATTTTTTAATGAGTTAACATGAATGGTTAAGGTATTGGTATTGATGTCAAACTGATATTGTGCGCCCAGACATTCAATGACCTGTAATATTGTCTGAATGTCCTTTAAATTAGGTACATTGTGAAGAACTGTTGTACCTTCTGCAAGCAAGCTTGCGACAATTATTGGTAAAGCGGCATTTTTAGCTCCGGATATGGTTACCGTGCCATTAAGTTTGTTGCCGCCTTTGACTATATAGAAGTCCACAGTTATGCCTCTTTTTGTACTGGTTTAGTGATATGCTATTGATAGGTTCAGTATGGATGGTTTGCTAAATTGTCAATTCAATTAGAAAGTTATTGATAAAAAAAATTAATGCTATTGTATGAAAACAAGGGCAACAGAAGAATAAAGTTTTAACTGCTTATATCTGGTAAAATGCCTTTTGCCATTCTAAGGCAAAACAGAATTATCGCAATCATCCAGGATGTCGAATTAATTGACACAAAAAGGATAGTATGGCAATAGTATTCCCCAATCAAGCAAAAAATACAGGGAGAAAGTGATGAGACAATTCAGGGAATCTATCAGGGAACAACCACTGTTGGTGAACTATGTCAATCTTGACAGTGCAGCTCCGATGGGGAGTGCTGTTCGGATAATCAATGACGTAGTTGATTGTTTAGACACTGCTGATATTGAGAGGGCATACAATCTTGAAGCTGAACGAGGCAATAATCCTATTCATCCGAAAACTGCACAACATACTGAAAATTGGCAATTTAGTATGCAGATGCTATAGATTAGCCCACCATGGGTAGTGGTGAGCTTTTGAGCGATGCTATCTGGTATAAAGTCCATTTGTTATAAAGCAGTAAGGGGAAGTCAATAGTTTGAAAGTTAAAATTTAACAGCCTGAGTCATTACATAATACTTTTCTAATATAATCATCAATAAAATTATGTATTTTATTTCGCTCATCTTCTTCGTCTGATTTTCGATAATCATAACCCTTTAAATCATTAAGTAAAGGAAATTTTTCTTTATAATTTGAAATTAATTGGCTTTCTTCCATTGTTTTATTTTCAGATTCCTTATATTTTATTGAAACCTCATAATTTTTCTTCATTAAATAACGAACAGCTTCGCCAACTTTAAAATCAGTTGAAGCGGAGAATTTTGCCGAAACGTAATCACCAAATCTTCCAATATTTCTTGAAGATTGTCCTATGTAGAATGGAAAAAATTTTGATTTATGTATTACTCCAATAATGTACACTATATCTCCATTGCCAGGGAAAGGAATTTGAGTGTAACCATCCATATAATTATCCTTATTATTTAAAAATGTTAGAATCATACTTGATAATTCAGGTGACTTTGTCCCATTATTTGTTGAAATTGAATAACATCCCCATCATCATGGGGCAATCTTATTATTTTCGTCAATCACTTTTTCCCAAACATTGCAATGTTTAGCAATAATGCATCATTATACTATGCCATCTATCATCAGAAATGGATACTCTGCGGTTATCGCTGCATGACGCCATGCTTCCAATTTTTCTTGTGTCCTGGCAATAAAATTCCTGCTCACTGTGCTCTTT
>Ga0116145_1001935_pt1 | contig 19756 bp, 29 predicted proteins | sample AD_JPNHG1_MetaG_FD_89747 | JGI IMG/M metagenome (GOLD analysis project Ga0116145, IMG submission 89747) | Active sludge microbial communities of municipal wastewater-treating anaerobic digesters from Japan - AD_JPNHG1_MetaG | ecosystem: Engineered > Bioreactor > Anaerobic > Digestate | place... | reverse complement strand
TCGTTGTGGTATAGCGGCTCTTCCGTTTCGATCAGTATCGTGTAGTCGAGTCCATCATATAATTCATACGTATACATGATTTTTCCTCCTTTGCCGGTTGTCGGGTCCGGCGCCCGATTTTACCGACTGAAAAATATTCAGTCGGCCTACCAGCCCGCCCTCTCCCAGGTAGTCTGGCGAGGGGAGAGGGGGGCTGATAGGACAGTATAGAGGGTGTTAACCCTCTATACTGTTTACCGGGTGACAACATGGAATGGTCATTGATAGCCATTCCATGAATTTTTTTTCTTTGTCCGGTGTGTCTTTAACAACATTTTGTCTAACCAGGATAGCCTGTGCCATGTCTTGTAAATCCGGGGGGATACCCCCTAACATGTACAGACTATTTAATACGTGCCAGAAGATATATGGCACGTCCTCGTCTTCGTAAGCGCAGTTCCAATCGCAAACCAGCATTTTTCTTCCCCTTTCTTTATAAGAAGTAATCTAAGAACTTTTAGATTACTTCTTAGTTTGTTGTTTTAGTTTTATATATATAGTAAAGTAATTTATTCTTTAGGTATATATAAGGTTATAATCAAATTTGAATTTCTGAATTTTTCTTACCTCAGAATTTCATCTTTGAAATATTAATGTGAATTGATAATTAAATTACAAATAATTTTTTCGAAAGGATTTTATTAGCTAATCATGAAGAAATTAATTGGTCTTCTCAAAGAAATTGAGTTGGAATATAGATCATTTAAAGAAATAAAATCAAAATCGCTTTGGACAAAATTATCTGAATTAAATGATTGGGAATATCGTATTGTACAGGATTTCATTCTTCGTCTTGACCTCTATATGAAAAATAATAATTTAAACTTTTTATATAAATTATATCAAGAACAATCAAACTTTCAAAGTTATGAAATTGAGAAAAAATGTGATTTATTGATTGTCACAACTAGAAGGAATGAGCATGATTTGGTTTTGACCGATGTTGCCAACAGATTGGTAATTCCTGAGAATCTTAAATATCTCACTCTTGATATTTGGGGATTGAATATTGTGGAAGCTAGAAATTTGGGAGTCAAGAAAGCATGTGAATTCGGTAGTAATTATCTCTTATTTATAGACGATGACATCATTGTTCCAAATAATGCTTTATTAAAATTGTATAATTTGATGATAGAAACAAATAAATTGGTTGTTGCTGCAAATTATTATAAAAAGGTAGAACCGTTAGTCAGTGCTCATGGAAAATTTTTTGACTTTGATAAAAATGAAAATATCAAGGAAGCAGAATGTTGTGCTATGGGATTTACATTGATAAATATTCAAGAGGTGAGTAAGGTTGTTCCGTTTCCTCTATTTTGGGTTTTTGTATCTCAAGATGGATTCTGGAATATTGGTGAGGATTATTTCTTCTCCAAGAATTTATTTGAGTATACAAATCAAAAACCATTGGTTGATTTGAGTATTAAAACATTACATTATGATAAGGTATGGAAAAGATGTTATGGAGAAAAAGATAATAATGTAATTTATGCCTCTAACGCCATCGAAAGTGCGAAACAATTTGAATCCTTGAGAGTTCCAACTGACTTTCCTCTAATTCTCATTGGAACTCCTGTTAAGAATGAAACAGATCCAATTGCATATGATTTAACCAAATTAAAAATGAGAAGAAGTTTTCGTAGTCAATATTTCAAAGTTATTGGATATGATGTGGACGAAGCTAGGACAGCGTTGGCTGATGAAGCTTTAAAGAGAGATGCAAAGTATTTGCTTTTTATTGATAACGACATTATTCCTGCTGATCATGATTTTTGTACTTTGATTGATATAATGGAAAGTGATGAACGAATAGGAATCGTTAGCGGAAATTATCAGTTGAAAGGATTACCAAGCGATTCCGTGCATTTGCATCTGAATGATAAAGGCAAGGTAGTTGAGTTAGATAAAATCAAAAATGATAGCTCAACTATAAAAAATAATTGGTTAACTGCTCTGGGATTCAGTTTAGTTCGTTGCGATTGTTTTCGTCAAATAAGAAAACCATGGTTCAAATGTTATAGCAGAAATAATTTGAATCAATTGGTAAATGAAGATGCTCATTTTACTGAATTGATTTTACAGAATGGGTATGAATCTATAATAACTCAGGATGTACAATGCTTGCATGTTGATTTTCAAACAAAAAAAATATACGGCAAGTATAATAAGAATTATGTATATGCCGATAATAATATATTAAAGAGTGGATTCTTCGAGAAGATTATTAAATAAATCTTCCTTGGGAATCTTTTTTATAATTCCTTCAATATCTTTACTCTTGATTTTGTTCTTAACTCTCAAGGTTAGCTCAATAAGTTTTTCAATAGTCTCGTAATCATCAAACGCATTACCGATAAGTTTGGTATGATTTAAAATAACATTATAATGATATAAATTATAATATATTTTGATCTTTCCCAAACGGATAAAGAATGTCTCGGTGTTATTGAATATCTTTATCTTTATCTTTATTCCTGTCTCATATTTTGAGATATAGCGTATCAATTGATTGATGATAGATCTCATTTTTTACTTCCTTTCTATATATATTAAAATATAAATAAAACAGAGTTGTTTTGGGTTTGATAACCCAAAACACAACGTTTTTCTTGCTTGAAAAATAAAAAATGATAATTAAATACCTTACAACTATACATTATTAAATATATATAATTATATTTAATAGCCGGAAAAAATTCAAACTTTCAGAAGTAAATTAAAAAGGAAAAAAAGGAATATCATGTTAAGTAAATTTTTTTTAAATGAGATTGGAAAACATAATCATACTCCAGATGATCAGTTTAATCAAGAACAATTAAAAATTGGAACTGAAATTGAGAAAGAGCATACTGATGATGCTGAGGAAGCAAAATCAATTGCGAAAGATCATTTATCAGAACCTGGTATGGAGAACAAATACTATACAGAGTTAATAAAAATGGAAAGGAAAATAAAAAAGAGAAAGGGATGATTAAGAATTATGGATATTCAATCTTTTGGGAAACCCATCTATCAGACAATTGAAGGCAAGGATTTCATATTTATGAATTCAGCATTACCTTCAGAATACAATTCAGGTAAAAAAGATTTTGTAGGATTAAAATTTTTTTTGCTTGAAAAGAATCCTTATTTATTCGGGATGACCGATAATGAAGTATGTGAGTTACATCTGGGACCCAAGAAGTTGAGAATGCTATTTGACTTACTTGTGAAAATGCCAAATCCTTTATTAGCGCCTGTGAATTTGGTTTTTAAAAAGGGTGAAGTTGTATATAAAGATATTGCAATAGACGATTTGAAGATCAAAGAAATGATAATTAAAGAAATTCAATATCTGAATGAAAAATGGAAAGATTAACATGTATATAGAACTTTTATTAGAGAAAGAATATCCAAAACGTGATCAAGCAATGTTGGCTATTCCATTTCAGGAAGATATCTTAAATAAATGGAATACATCCTATTATTATATTCAGCCAAAGATTAATGGTATAAGAGCAATCTTCAAGAATGATAAATTGTTTTCTTTGCAAGGAAATGTTTTTAATTCAGTTCCCCATATTAATGAGATTATAATAAAATTAGGCTTAAATAAATATTTTCAGATTGATGGTGAATTATACAATCCTCAATTAAGTTTACAAATGATAAAATCGATTGCGATTAGAAAGAATATACATAGGGATTTCAAAAAAATAAAATACTATATTTTTGATACAATTGATCCTAAAAAGAATTTTGAGGAAAGGCATGAAGATTTAAAAAGATGGGGACCCATTATTGAAAAAACACCCATATTAAAAATAGTGCCAACATTTAAGGTATATGATAAGGATGAAATTTGGAAATATCTGAAAAAGTTTAAAGAAAAAGGGTTTGAAGGAATAATTGTTAGAAATCCAAAAGGATTATATAAAATTGGTAAAAGAAGTAATGATCTGCTCAAGTTTAAACCCATGAGAAGTGATAAATATTTAATTATGGGTGTTACTGAAGAAAAAGATATCCATGGAAATCCAAAAAATGCTTTGGGCGCTTTTATTCTATCAGATAAACAAGGAAATAAATTTAAGGTTGGGACGGGTCCCATATTTACCAGAGAAACCAGAATTAAACTTTGGAAAGAACGAGATGCATTGATTGGTCGATATGCTATAATTAAATATGTTGAGACAACTGAAAGAGGAATTCCATTTCAATCAATTCTGGTACAAATCATTTAAATTTGTTATCTAAGTCAATCGGCGATGTTTCATGGTCGGAGTTCAATAGACAGCTTGAATACAAATGCAAATGGAGTTTTAAGTATTACCTTAAAATCGGAAGGTTTGAGCCTACAAGTAAAACATGCTCAAACTGTGGATGTGTTCAAGAAATGCCTTTGAACAAAAGAGTTTTTGATTGTCAAGATTGTGGAATATCTATAGATAGAGATTTAAATGCATCTCTAAATATTAGAAATATAGGACTTAATACGCTGGGGCACAGCGAAATTTACGCTTGTGGAGATAGTTCATTAGAACTGTCGTTGAAACAAGAAAAAGAATGCTTTAGTAAACTAAGCAGAAGCCACGGGGCAAGTCCCGTGGAGTGTCACATTAATTACAGGAAATAATATGGTAGAAATAATACCTCAAGAATATCTCCACATTATTTATGTGAAGGAGAATAATCATGACTGTAAATAGATGCTTCGTTAGATTTCATTGCTGTAATTGTGGCAGATTCTTATCATATTCTCCACCTGTTGATTATGGTATTTATTACGGAAGTTATTACCATGTGGAACCGCCTGAACCTTCGGAATATTGCCCAAAATGTGCCAAACAAATGATGCAACGAGCTATAAAGAATCCTGAAAGCGTGATTACAGATTGTTGGTGGATAAAACCAAATTACGTCAGTGTTGCAAAATCAATCTTGCGTCATAGGAGAAGGAATTATGAATATAAGTAATAATGGCATCGAAATGATTAAGCAATTTGAAAATTTTTCATCAACATGGTATAAGGATTCAAAAGGTGTATGGACAATTGGTTATGGTCATGCTGCAAAAGATAATGAAAGGTATACAATTAATCGGGTAAACAATCAAACAGCATTAAAAATGTTACGAAATGATCTATCTATTTCAGAATCAGCAGTCAACAGAATGGTTAATGTACCTTTAAATCAAAATCAATTTGATGCTTTAGTTTCATTTGTTTTTAATGTTGGCGAAGGTAATTTCGCTAAATCAACTTTGCTGAAAAAATTAAATGAAGGGAATTATAAAGAAGCATCCGATGAATTTTTAAAATGGAATAAAATTACTTATAAAGGTAAGAAAATTGAATTGCTGGGTCTTACAAACCGGCGAATGAAAGAAAGAGAACTTTTTCTAAAAAATTAACGGAGAATAAAGATGAAATACAATTATGAATTTGGTAAAGTGTATGGTCATCAAGGAGTTTCAGGTGATTATTTAGATTCATCCTCAGGTGGTCCCATTATTACTCCTATAGAGAAAATAAACAGAAAGAAAATTTTAGAGAAAGGAAAGACTTCCGAAAACAAAACATATGTCTTTTCCAGACGAAGAAATGATCATTGTGGAAAGTATAAATGGTTTCCTATTGGATGGGCAGTGAATATTCATAGTCTCGGGGAATTGGATGATCCCCCAATATTACCTGGAGAATGGAATAAAGGAAAATTGAAATATCTTATTGATAGTGGATGCTGGTGGTTTAATTTTATATATACAATTAATTACAGTAATATGGAAGCCTGGGGGAAACCATATGAACGTGGAAAAAATCAATGGGCAACTACTGATAGACATGTGAGACTACTTGAATTTCTGAAGAAAAAGAAAGAGGAAACCGATGGTAAAATTGATATCAAGGTTTTATTTCCTCTATTATCCAAAACTGACGATGATCTCGAATTATTTTTAAATGGAGATTGGGATGGAATTCCCAATAATATGACTAAAGAATTTATAACCAGAGTACATCGTATTTGCTTGCAAGAACAATTATTGGGATGGATGTTATCTGATGAGCCATATGGTGGTGATTTAGCTAGGCAAAAAGATGTAAGAGAAAGAAATTATCAAACGCTGCTAGAATATAAAGAACTATTGATAAAAACAGATTGCAATATTAATTATCATCCTATATATAATGTGATTAGAGGGAATGGAAATTATGATTTTGATCCGATAGCTCAACCCAATTTAAAAAAATTGTTGAATGAATTGAAAGATATTGGTGATTATATATTGGATGATTTTTACTTGGGGGATTTTTTAAATGATGGACAAAATGGGAATGGAATATTTTTAGCGAGGATTGTTCAAAGAACACAAAGAGCAATGCAGAATTTAATTGATAATAGTTCAGCTTTAAATTTAAAGAAAGCTTGGGGATTGTTTTCTCAAGGTAAAGAATTTCCGGAATTTAAACATCCAGTTAATGACACAGGTTATTTATTGGAAGAAGATTTACGTTATCAAAATTATGCAGCTTGGATAAATGGCGCACAAGGATGTTATTTCTGGGAGTTATCAAAATCGGATAATTTTTCTTTTAATAACGTAAAGAAAATTTCATATGAAGCATATAAGTGTTCCAAATTCTTGATGGAAAAAATTGATGATCAATTAACAGAAGTTAAATGTTATTCTGAAAATAGCAATATACAATTTATAGTTAGAAAAGATCCTCAAGAAAGAATTTTATTGATGGTTTGTAATAATTCACGGAACGATGCAAGTTGCTATTTTGCTTTTCCAGAAAGTCTGAAAGTTAAAAAATTGGAACCGATTTGTTTTGATTACAATTGGAATTATGCATATTATAATTCAGATAATTATTTCAAAATAGATCTGGATGGTTTACGTGCCAGAGCATTTTACGTTAGATAGGTGTATAAAATGTATTGCTCTAAATGGTGTATTTTGGAAATGGAATATACAATAAATAATAATTTGGAAACTGGGTAGATCCAGAGGATGCTGTTGAATATTTAATAAATATACTGAGAAAATATCTTAGTTCTATCTTTTCAGAATATATAACTTATCCCATGGATATTGATAAAATCAATCAAAGTAATTTAATTATAAACAGCAATTGATCAATGGGAAAAGATTATGGAGAAGTATTGTGGATTATTCTTGGAAGATAAATTCAAAATTCTCAGAGAATTAATAGAAAGGTTAAATTATAAACTTTGTTTTGTAAATAAATTGATTGCTGGTCAAAAAATAGGTGAGGTGGATAACGGTTTTAATATTGAATTAAATAAAAGAAAGGCTGCTAAAATAACTCAAATAATTGATAATTATTTATACAGTATGTGGGGTATGTTTAGACAATGCTATAGAGATAATAGGAGTTAAAAGGTCATGCCTGAGCCAAAGAAAGGTGAATTAAGCAAGAATTTTTTAAGTCGTTGTATTCCTCAAGTTATTAAAGATGGAATTACCTTGAGGAGTGGAGAAAAAGTAACTCCTCATCAGAAACAGGCTGTGGCAGTTTGTTTCTCTATGTTCAGAGGTGCTAAAAAGAAAAAGAAGAAAGTTAAAACAGAAAAGAAAAATCTTAATCAGTAAAGAAATAAATGTAAAAATTCATTTTCTTTGAAGTAGAGAAAGGGATGTTATTATGTGCCCGGAGAAATTTCAGCGTATAAATATTCCAGAATTAGACGAATTATTGGGAGAGATTTTTCCCGTTTTGGATAAAGGTTTTGTAAGACTTATTGATTATATGGGTGGGGATTCATCTATTGTTCGAGCAGCAAGAGTTTCATATGGTAAAGGGACAAAAACAATAAGGGATGATCGTTCTTTGATTCGTTATTTATTCAGACATGAGCATACCTCTCCTTTTGAATTTCCAAATATCACCTTTCATATCAAATTACCAATTTTTGTGATGAGGCAATTAGTACGGCATAGAACTGCTTCTTTAAATGAAATAAGTTTGCGTTATTCTGAAGCTGAGAATGATTTTTTCTTGATTAATCCTGAAAATTGGAGATTACAGAGCAATACAAATAAGCAAGGAAGTTCATCTGAATGCCTTGCATTCAATCAAGGAGTGACTTATACAAACGAACAAAAGCAGATCCATGAGAAATTATATAATGAATACCAAGGGCGAATTAAAAATAATATCTCTAAAGAATTGGCTAGGGTTGACCTTCCTGTTAGTTTATATACACAAATATATTGGAAGATGGATTTAAAAAATTTACTACACTTCTTAAAACTAAGAATGGATTCTCATGCTCAATATGAAATTAGAGAATATGCGAACATAATTGGAAATACATTTGTTAAAAAATGGTGTCCTTTAACATGGGAGGCTTTTCAAGATTTCACTTTGGAAAGTATAAAATTTGGAAAGAAAGAAATTAACATTTTAAAAACTTACTTTATAAATTTACAAATAAAGGATAAAGAAAAATTAAATTTGTTTTTACATACTTCAGAGTTGAAAGGAGGAGAATTGGAGGAATTTATTAATAAATTAGAAAGGTTAAATATCATAAGTTAAGTACTATGAAAAAGAGAATTGCTTTAATTACAGGCATAACGGGGCAAGATGGATCATATTTATCGGAATTATTATTGGAAAAAGATTATGAAGTTCATGGAATAGTAAGAAGGTCAAGTTCTTTCAATACCGGAAGAATTGATCATATTTTTAATATGTTAAATTTACATCATGGAGATATAAGTGATCCAATCTTAATTGATAAGTTAATAAAACAAATTAAGCCTCACGAAATTTATAATTTGGCTGCACAATCTCATGTGCAAGTAAGTTTTGATAATCCTTATTATACATGCCAAACTAATAATTCTGGAACACTTAATATTTTGGAGTCAATTAAGAATAATAATTTAATTGACCATACCAAATTTTATCAAGCTGGTTCATCTGAGATGTATGGTAAAGTTTTAGAAATACCTCAATCAGAAACTACTCCATTCAATCCGTTATCTCCTTATGCTTGCTCTAAGGTATTCTCATATTACCTTACCAAAATGTATAGGCAAGCTTATAAAATTTTTGCAACCAATGGTATATTATTTAATCATGAAAGTCCTAGAAGAGGAGAAACATTTGTTACCAGAAAGATAACCAGAGCTGCTTCTAGGATAAAATTAGGATTGCAAAAAGAATTAAGATTGGGTAATCTGGATGCAAAGAGGGATTGGGGTTTTGCGGGAGATTATGTTGAAGCAATGTGGAAAATGCTTCAACATGAAAATCCAGATGATTTCGTAATTGGTACAGGGGAAACACATTCGGTTAGAGAGTTTTTATTTCTGGCATTTGATTATTTTGGGTTGGATTACAATAATTATGTGGTTACAGATCCGAAATACTTTAGGGCTGCGGATGTAAATATTTTGTTAAGCAATCCAGAGAAATCAAAAAGAATTTTAAATTGGTCAGCCTCGATGAAATTTAAGGAACTGGTAATTTTAATGTGTTCTCATGATTATAATTTATGTTGTTTAAAAAGAAAGAAATAAATAAAATGGATTTTCTTTGGGGAATGAGATACTTTTGACGCAAGGGGGTTATTTCACACCAATGTTATTCGAAGTACCTAAAAATTATAGAATTGGTATAACGGGTGATTCTGGCTTTTTAGGAAAACATTTATGTAATAAATTAGAGAGTTTAGGTTGCTCTATTATAAGATTTCCACATGAGAAATATGATTTGTTGGATTACATTTCAACCAAGCAATGGTTTATTGATCATCGACCTGAAATTATTTTTAATTTAGCCGCTAAAGTTGGTGGTATAATTACAAATTCAAAACATTCAGGTGAATTTTTTTATCAGAATCTTTTGATGGGCATGAATCTGATTGAGCTATCTAGGATTTATAAGGTTAAAAAATTTATACAAGTGGGAACAGTTTGTTCTTATCCCAAATATACAAAGGTCCCATTTAAAGAGGAAGATATATGGAATGGTTATCCAGAAGAAACTAACTCTGGATATGGAATTGCTAAAAAAGCGCTTCTTACGATGTTACAGAAATATCGAGAGCAATATGGATTTAATGGAATATATCTATTACCTTCAAACTTATATGGGCCATATGATAATTTTGATCTAGAAACATCACATGTTATTCCTGCTCTGATTAAAAAGATTTCAAGTTTGGATGAAGGTGAAGTTTTGCATTGTTGGGGTACAGGAAGCTCTACAAGAGATTTTCTTTATGTTGAAGATTGTGCTGAAGCCTTAATTTTAGCCGCTGTTTATTATAATGGTGCTGAACCTATAAATATCGGAACAGGAGTTGAGACTAGTATATTGGAACTAATCAACAAGTTATTTCATTTCTTTGGAAGAATACATCCAATTGAATGGAATGGGAAATTAGATGGTCAATCAAGAAGAGTCTTGGATACCTCAAAAGCAAAGAATGCGTTTGGATTTGTGGCATTGACTTCTTTGGATGATGGTTTGAAGAAAACCATTGAATGGTATATTAATGAAAGAATTTCCGACGAGATAGAAAGGAAAAAGATATGGCCGAAAAACAAAATATGATGATTGATCAAAGTTCAAATGATAATCAGAATCTTATTCTGAGTAATGCAGATGAAAAGTTTCTGAATATTTTGGGTTCTGAAAAGTTTCCGGTAAGTGTAAAAGAGAATTTAAATGAGGTACTTAATATTGTAAATGAAGGAAAGACATTAATTGATTTGTATCCAGAAGTATTAGCTGAAATTCCAGTTTCATCAAGTGGGTTTCAAGATATTTGTGTGCAATATCAAGAGCATCATACACCTCATAGAAAATTACGTCAAGCTATGTTAGAAATGGGTAGTCGTTTGGAAGCTTTGAATACAGCTAAACATGGATTCAGAAAAGCTTACGGTAAGATACGTAAAATGGAGAATCTCTTAAAAGATTTGGGGGAAATTTTAAATAATTTAAAGGATTATAAAATTACTAAAACTGATTATTTTGTTCTGAGTCAGTATTTTCCCAGAATTTTATCATCATATTGTTCTGAAATTCAAAAGGATGGAATTATCAAAGATAAAGAGTTATGTGAGTTTTTGATTAAGAAGGTTGAAGATATTCTTTATCAGAAAATGTGTTCTTATCAGGAGTTATTAAGAGGATATAAATCCTCAAAGCATATGGTCAAAGATGCAGCTCTGAAGGTTGCTCAACAACGTAATTTGGTTGAAATTTTCAAGAAAGAAGTAAAAGAAACAGGATTGAGTTTCGAAGAAAGCGAGGTTGTATACTATGTAATGTATTTTACTGCAGAAATGGAAAAACAATTAAGAACCATGGGGAGGGTTGATACCGGGACGTTTGGAGTAATCAGATATCTTCCTGAAGGAATCCGTAAGAAAGTTCTGGAGAATCGAGCATTTCTTGAGAAAAAATTGTTCACAGAATCCTGGCCATCTCATGGTGATTATCTTACAGAGGTATATAAAGAGCAATTAATGCCCAAATTTACTGGAGAGAATGAAATAGAGGGAGTAAATGTTAAGGAATTTATTTCTTTGGATTTAATTAAGATTTTAGCCAGAAAGGATGAAAAAGATGAAAATACGTAATATTCCTGATAAGATTAAAATTGATGCAGAGAATATTGATGAAAAATTTATTTTTCAAGCTATTGAAAGATATATTGATAAAGGTGTTTCAAAAAAATCTGTCTTGCATAAGTTTGAAATGATGAAAGAGAGAAATATACAAAAGTATAATAAATTACTTGAATCATTACATAACTTTCAAAATAAAATTCAAGAAATGCAAAATGAGATAGTTACCTTGAATGATCAGGTTGATAATAATATAGCTAGAATTAGACAATTACTAAGTTAAAGAAAAACAACATTTTTTGTAGAATTTCATATTCATTTATTTGAGCATTTTCTTTTTTAATTTATATGAATAAATTATAAAATAATCGAGGTGTATTTTTATGAAAATTGAATTTGTTGGTTTGGTGAAAGATAATAAGGCTCTTGACGAGAATCTTATGCTTTATCTTTCCCAGATGGTTTTGACCAGAACTGATGAAAAAATTAAGAAATCTCATCATGAATATACCGTAAGCAAAACAGTTCTGTTAGATACCATCTCGAGAATAAAAGATATTAAGGAAAGACTTTTGGATTTAACCAAGGAGTTATCCAGAGTCAAGACTTTGAAAAGAGTCATTTCCTTGATTTACACCTTGAAAAAAGAAGGTGTTTTAATCGGGAAAAATAGGCTTAAGATTCTGGATCTTCTGGATACATTAAAGACAAAGGATTTTTCTAGTTTAAGAACCATCGAAGAGAATCTTAGTATCTATTTACCAGACCACGAATCACGAACTTCGATTATTAAATAAGAATGAAATTAAATTCAATAAATATTTAAAATGAGGTGAATTCAATTATGTATGAAATTCTGCAAGAAACCGTAGAAAAAGTCAAGAAAAATAGAAAGCTGGATGTTCGGGCCCCCGAACAATTCAGAGCGGTTTTGGCTCAACCCGATACATTCAAAATGTATGTTGATACTCTGTCTGAAGGGATTGCTGATCAAAAAACTAAAAATGAATTCAAGATGTTAGCTGAGAATACCAGAACTAGATTGTTAGAAAACTCCACATTCCAGCTCAATCCCTATGATACTTTCACGCTTCCTATTCTTCGTAAATTTTATCCGCAATTGGTTGCGAAAGAACTTGTCAATGTTATGCCCATTGATAAGCCCAATGTAATTAAGTATTTCCTTAAAGCCAGATTTAAGAAATATACCGAAGGAAATTATACTGATTTTGATTATGAATTCCCCGTGATGAATACTGATATTTCCAGAGGACCTTCCACTGGTGTTCAGGTTTCTTCTCGGTCTTCTGACCCTGGCGCAGTTGTTAACATCTTAGCTGTTGCTGGATTAACAAGTGTTAAGTCTCATGTTGAAAAAGATTTTGAAATTATTGCCTTTGAGGATTCAACAGCTACAGATAATCCTGTTTCGATTACAACCAATGTTGATGGAACTTTCTCACAGCAGGTTGAATCCTTGGGTGGGCAAACTGACGTAATTAGCGGGCATGTTGATTGGCTGAAAGGAACATTCGTTTGGAGCTCCACCACAGGTGTTGTTCGCGGTGTCACCTGGAAAGCGGTGTGCTCTTTGGAAGAGAACCAAATTAACCCAATGGTTAAATTGGATCTCGAACCAATCCGTTTGGTGACCGTTGATCGCAGAATTTCTGCGGAATGGACGATCAATTTTGAGCAAGATATTAAGGCGTTATTTGATCTTCAAGCTCAATCTGAATTAGTTAACATGATTGGAGATCAGATTGCGTTGGATATTGACCGCGAAATTGTTAATGCTCTTATTGCGGCCAACTCTTCGTTGAACCCCAGTTCTCATACCGAAGTTTTCGATAAGAATCCTCCTGATACCTTCACCTGGGGTCCGAAAATGTGGTATGAAAACATTCTTCCTCCGTTATCCAAACTCTCTGCTCAAATTTATAACTCGAGCCATATGGGTTCTGCCAATACCTTGGCTTGCAACCCGTTGGATGCTGCTATTTTTGAATCGTTGAATACATTTGAATACACTGGAACATCCACAACTGGTGGTGATGTGGGTTATCGTTCTGCTACTGTTGCTGGCGGAAAGTGGAAGATTCTTGTTTCCGGTGTTGTTCCTCAAGGAAAGATTCTTACGTTGTATCGTAGCAATGATAATGCTCGGGCGGTATTTATTTATGCGCCGTATGTTCCTTCGTTGTTAACGCCTTATCCTCTCGGGGCAATCCCCTCATTGACCATTATGAGTCGTTACGCCACGAAAGTGGTTCGTAACGAAGGCATTGGAATTATGACAATTGTTGATACTTCTGTTTAAGAAATTAAGCCACGCTTTTTCTCCCCTCCCAGAGGTTGTTTAAGGTTTCTTAGACCTCTGGGAGGTTTTCTTTTTTCTAGAAAAATTTTATGTTTCAAAGGAATAAATATAAAAACCAAATTAATTTGAAAGGATGTGTAAGTTATGACAGTATTGGAGCAAGCTACCCAAGAAATTATTGACTTTGAGGAAATGGTCTCTTCATTCTTTGTTCAGATTAAAGAAATGAATGATAAGTATCCAAATCGATCCATTCCTTTGGCTTTGGATCTGGAAAACCTCAGAAAGTCATTGCAGATTGAGAATAAAATATTGGAACTTGAACTATTCTTTGAGAAATTGAATCTATTATTCAGTCGTTTTAATATTATTAAGAATTCATACATTCAAAATTTTGTTGAACCAGCAAGGGAGGCAGCTAAGGAACAGCAACAACAGCAAGCCGAAATTGTGGACAATATGCCAGAAACTATTTCTGCTGGAACTGGAATGGTTGAAGAAATTAATTTAAAAAAAGAAATAAATTGAAATTTATGATCGAGAATGTCACGGAATGATTTCACATTAAAAGATATTACTTTGATAAACAAATGCTTTTCCGAGATTGAGGATTTTAATCTTAGTAGAAAATCTCAATTAAAACTGATCTTATTCGTTAACGAAAAGATAAAAGAAAACAATAATTTGAAGAATGAGATTTATAGATTGAGAAAGATAATAAGAAAGAATCATATCTTAAATTAAAATAAAGAAAGGATGTAATTAATTATGAATGAAGTAACAAATGAGACTAATAAAATACAGATCTTATGTGTAACCCTGGAAGATGGAAGAAAGTTTTATTTTTGTGGTAGAGCAATATATGAAGATCCAGCTTCACAAGAAGAGATAGTCATTGGTGATATAACTATTTCTTCGCCTTTTGAATTGCCAGTTGGATATTCATTTACCACAATGGAAGAAATTTTCAATAAGGAAAACGAATAAATTTTTGGTTTCATCCAAAAAAATAACCTTTTTAAGAAGGGAGAACAGTAATGTATACTGTTAAGGAAGTTCTGAGAGTCAAGAAGTTTAATTCTGGTTTGGAAGTTCGAGATGAATTGATTGATGGTTCGCCATTTAAATCCAAGGATTTCAAGATTCGTAGTGCATACAATACTGATGGACAATATATTGGTGATCCAAAATTTGCTCGTTTTCTTTATCGTCTTGGTATTAAACCAGAATATGCTTCCTCTAAGAGCACTATCTGTAGTATCGGGTTCAATAAGAGACAGAAACGTTGGTTTGGCTGGACAAATCGAGCAATGTTGTCGGTTGGTGTCGGTGATAAAATTACAGAAAGCCATCCTCTTTCTTGCTTGATTCCTCCAGAAACCGTTATCGAAAGTTTGGATGATGCTCGTAAGTTGGTGGTGAAATTTGTACAGATCTCTATTTAATGGAAGAAAAGACAATTGATATAATAAGTGGATAAATAATTCTAGTTTTAAAAAGAATATTTTGGGTGGTGATTTTATCTGATCGAGATAGGATCACCACCTTTTTTATTTATACTTCAGTATAAAATAAATACATGTTTCAGAAAAAATTTAAATTACTGCTTATATGGAAAGGATCCATATAATTTAAATGGGTTATAAATGTTTTTATCATTCATCGGATTTGGATGGAAAATGTTCAGCAGCCATTGTGAAATATAAATATCCAAATGCTATCTTGTATCCAGTTGATTATTACAATTCAATAAAATTGGAAGTAAAGAATGAGTTCCGTTATTATATTGAGCCATTGAAAGATAATAAAATTAGGAATGATTGTATTTTTTTCATTGATCCAGATGATATTGTTATCATGTGTGATTTTTCATTTTCATTATTTGATTTGATGATCTTTATTAGAAATAATTGTAAAAATTTTATTTGGTTGGATCATCATCATACCTCTATTAATAATGCTGTTAAAAATAATTTCAAAACAGATGGCCTGCTAGATGAAAATTCTTCGGGATGTTCATTGACCTGGAAATATTTCTTTACTGAAAAAGATATACCATATTGTATTGAACTGATAGAAAAATATGATACTGGAAACTTTTATTTTAATAATGATGTTTTACATTTTGAATATGGAATGAGGAACCGAGATGATGATGAGATCAACCCAAACAATATATCTTTTTGGAAAGAGTTATTTGAGAATAGCGATTTGATAAATGAGATTATTAATGAAGGAAAAATATGTTTGAAGTATCAGAAGAAAATAAATAAAAGATTATTAAAGAATGTGTTTCAAACTAAGTTTGGGGGATGGAAATGCGCAGTGATTAATTATCCGAAAATAAATTCATTGTTTTTCGAAGATTTAGAGGATAAAGACAGATATGATATCTTGATTGGATGCTCATTAGATAGAAAACTTCAATGGAGTATTTTTCTGTATACAGAGAAACCATATATAAATGTTGCTCAAATAGCTGAAATGTATGGGGGGGGAGGGCATAAAAATGCCGCAGCATTCAAAAGTAAAGAGTTACCTTTTAAATTATGGGGTATCTAAAAATGAAAAAGATCGGGTTTGATATAGATGGAGTAATTTTGGATTTACATACGCATATAATTCAAGAATTTAAGAAACAATATAATATTGATCTGAAGATGTATTTGACGGAATTTAATTTTAATATTCCAGGGTTAACTGACGAAGAAATTTCTAACACCGTCGATCAAGCAATTATAAATAGTATGCATGTCATTCAGCCGTATTCAACTGTGGAAGAGACATTAACCAAAATTTTTTATGAAACAAAAGAACCGATATTATTTATCACTGCTAGAAATTTATATCTCAACGAAGCCACTAAAGAAAGTCTTGATAGGAATTTTAAAGATAAGTTTGATTATGAAATTATTTTTACAAATAATAATAAACTTAACTATATCAAGAAATATGATATAAATTATTTTGTCGAGGATAATCCAGAGACTTGCAATGACATTTGTCAATTTATAGAGAAAGTATTCTTGATAAATCGTATGTATAATACGAATAGCAAGATACTTCCAGAAGTTATACGAATTAATCGGTTGATTGACATATTCAAGTATCTGTAAAATGATATTTCTTGAATAAATTTAAAAAGGGAAATTTCTATGGATATTCACGATAATTCGATAAAGGTTTTGGATCCTGCAAAACTTCACATGAAAGGTGCGGATGTAAAGTACGAATACCTGAAAGACCCATTTCATATCGATATAAATGATTTTCTTAAGAAAGTTATAAAAAATAAAATTAATATTGATGATAAGTTACCTGATTTGCCTTATGGAAATCCTAAAGAGCTTTTATCTAATCCTGTTCGTTTTAATAATTATCTCCGACGAGTGGATGAACTTCTTGGTTATGTGGATGATAAGAATTTGAGAACCAAATTAGAGAATGATTTTCATAACTTAATTATTACAAATGGGGATCCAGAAGACTTCATCAGAACTTTTTCAAAAGCTCGCGAAGAAGTAAGTCAGCATTTAAAAGATAAAATTAAACAAATGGAAAGCTCCAATGTTTTTTCATTTTGGAATAACAAATATTCATATTATTTAATACTGGGCGTTATTGGATTAGGACTATTCTCTTATTATCTCTGGAAACGTTTAAGAAATAAATGTGCTGATTTGAAAGGGAAAGAATGGAAAAAATGTCAATTAAAAATTATTGAGGAAAATATAAAGAAAATTGAGGAAGATTTAAAATATTGCAAGAAGTCAAATGATCCAGAGCAGTGTGAAAGAATGGCAAACAAACTTATATTAAACTGGAAAGAACGAGCGAGGAAAATTCAAAATTTGAAATATTAGATTAAAATTATATCAAATTGATAGAGGTAATAATAATCATGGGATTATTAGAGAATGTAGTGACTTCGGAAATTTATAGGAATACGTTGCCCGAAAACCCCACCCCCCGTGCGTGGGGTACTTCACAAATACATTTTATTGATAACTATGCTGAAAGACCTCGAGGTACTTGATTGGGATCCAATTTTCTACCGTACCAGAGATCGACCTCCTGCTTGGATTCATTATATCGAATAGAAGATAAAATCATGGGAATCCCTAAACATCCAGATACTATTATAATACAAAATGAATTTTATCCAGATGGGTTAAAAGAAATACAGATATGGAATCATTATAAGAAATACAAAAATAAGATTTTACAGGAAGTAGGTAATAGACCAATTTTATTATTTATTTTTCCAAATCTTAATACTCCAATTATTAAGCGGTTTCATAAATTTGCTCCTATAAGATTTAATAAAGAAAATTATGATTATTTTATCACTGGTAGAACCGTATCTATATCTGTGGAGCAAGAAAAAAATAAATTGAATTATTTTTGTATCGATGTGGATGCTGGATTTGAGATATCTGAAGATGATAAAAAGAAATGTATCTCTGAGATACTGAGAGTATTTCAAGATATTAAATTAATAAACAGAACAAGGATAACCGTTTCTGCTAATTCATATCATGTTTATGGATATCTGAAAAAAACTCTTAAGAATGATGAGGCAGTTCATTTATTAAGAAAGAAATTTCAGGAAGATAAAATAATTAAAAAGAATTATCGTATTAGCTCAAGAGTGAGAACAAATGAGGCTGTAATAAATTTGGACTTAAGTCCAATGTATCATAGAGGATCCCATACAGTTCCCTGGGCCTTAAATAGAAATGGGTTGATCTGTATGGATATAACAAGAAACTGGAAAACATTCCAGAGAAAGGATGCGGTTGTTAAATAATGGGAATTGATAATCAACTTGCCAAACTAATTTATAAAAACAAATTGATGGATGAGGTTGATAATATTGTTTCTCATATTTGTAATTTTCAATCTATTCATCTTCCCACGGCTCAGAATATCAGGATACAGATAAGAGATTTTGAAAGTCCTACAGAGGACATCGAATCTAAAATTAATGAATTTATATCAAATTTGAGTAATTATCAAGTTGATTTAAGCAAACCAAAGAGTACCTTTATAACTGATATGGTTGATTTTTTAACAAATCATCCTTGTATACAAATGAATCTAACATTTCCAGAATTGGATCCAGGAGAAAGTATAGCTGATGCGTGGAATCGAGTTCTTTCATTATTAAAGATGCCAGCGGATTTTGTGCATATGATCGATGAATTCATTTTTAAATCTATTACAGATTTAATAAAAATTGATTATCCTTTTCCAGAATTCTCAATTGGTATTGATTTATCTTTTTTAAAATTTAACTCTTTAGTAGAGAAAATTCCAGAATTCTTATTAAAATTGGATGATTTAATTTTATGTTTACTTGAGACATATGTTATTGATCTTGAGCAAATACGTTATAAAGCAAATGGATGCCTTAGTAAGGTTTTGCTAACCTCAGAAGGCTCAATTGATTATACTATTTTTAGCACGCTTCCAAGTCAAACCGTGGAAAATATTAAAACGATAGAATATAATACCAGAGTGGTATTAAATAATATACAGAATGAGATGGCTAAAGCAAGGGGAGTGTTCGAGGAATTTCCAATACCTCCGATGTTTTAAATAAGAGAAAAGGATTCATACTATGACTACTAAGATTTGCCCATTTATTAGTACTATGGTTAATAAATCTGGCGTGGATGAGTTTGTTGAAAAATTATGTGTAGAATCTGATTGTCAAGTTTGGGATTCGATTAATTCACGTTGTGGAGCATTGGTATCTGATATTCTTATTCATGATCATAACTCTCATAGTCATC
>Ga0116145_1001929_pt1 | contig 19794 bp, 13 predicted proteins | sample AD_JPNHG1_MetaG_FD_89747 | JGI IMG/M metagenome (GOLD analysis project Ga0116145, IMG submission 89747) | Active sludge microbial communities of municipal wastewater-treating anaerobic digesters from Japan - AD_JPNHG1_MetaG | ecosystem: Engineered > Bioreactor > Anaerobic > Digestate | place... | reverse complement strand
ATCTGGACAGGCACGTCACCATAAACACAGGCAACCTCAACCGCAAAAACGTGATTTGACCGAAGAAAGCCCTTATTCTATGCGGGTCGTGAACTCAAGTCCGTCCTAATTTGGACAGCAGTGTGGAAACGTCGAGAGATTGAGAACTATATCTGTACGCGCGAGGCCCTATTGGCATACGCGAGGTATGACTTATACGGAGATGATCTTTTTGAACACGCGGAGGCCGACAATCGGGCGTCGGTAATGGGAAAGAGCATTGAAGAAATGGAGCGAGCGCTTCAAGTCCAGCGAAAACCCGATCCCTGGAGCGCGGACTGCAAAGTAACCGATGAGTTCCTCGCCCCGTTGTTCACAAACTACTTTGAAGCACTGAAGTTGCCGATGCTCTTTCGGAAGAGCAACTATCATGAGCTTGCCAGATTCTTGCCCGTTGAGCAGATAGACCCCGAAATTAGGGAAAAGCTAGACGCAATCTTTGATGTGGCGCGTAAGGCCTCTCCGCGGATGTAATCGATTGGCATGGCTGACATAGCTCGCCGCATGAAGTCGGTTTTTGCCTCGGCGACCAGGCCAGTCGAAACGTTTTGCATTCCGGCTATTGCGATCAACAGAGGTGTACAGACACTGCCTGGACAAAGAGCGAGCCTTCCATGGACAACCCCGACTACTACCTCCGCTACAACAAGAGCTTCAACCGCATGGGCGGCCAGATGCGGTATGTGACCGCGGACAACCGAGACTTCCTGCTGGCGCTGGTACGGGGGCTGGAGCAATGATGAGGAAGCTGCGCGTGCGCTACGCCTTGATGGCATGTGCTGCATTCCTTCTCCTTGCGTTTTGCCTTTTTCCCGCTTCATGGGACGGGGAACGTGAGGTTGTTCCGCTGGGTCAACCTGCCACTATCCAAGTTATCGCGGACAAACCCGAGTCAGGAATTACCGTAAGGGTTGAAGGTAGACTTAAGGGTTCTGCCAGAGTCGTTCTTCCCCAGTTCAAAATGACGTTCTTGCCGCCTGAACAGCTCAATGCAGAGTTTTTGCGATGTGGATGGCGAACACGATGACGAGCATGAAGAGAAACAGGGTTGTGGGCAATGCCCAGATAATTGTAATAGGTATGATAGTTAGGATATTGATGTATGAAATGGCGTGTATCCTCGCACGCCGCTTCGGGGTGAATTACAAAATCAGGTTTTTGCGTAAAAGTCGGTCGGCGAGGACACCGGCCCTACCCGTTATGTGTGGAATTTTCGGGATTGACACGATTTCCTCCAACTGCTAGAATGAACATTGTCGTCAATTGAGCGGGACTAACTCAGTTGGCAGAGTGCCAGCTTCCCAAGCTGGATGTCGCGGGTTCGAACCCCGTGTCCCGCTCCATAATAATCATTTATGCGCCAACAGTTCTTCGGAGTGATTGTTGGCGCTTTTATTTTTAGATCCCATTTGAGTGACCGGGGGATGTCGGCGCCTTCTGTTTCCACAGACCAAGGGGAACATACCGAGGGGCGCAAGGGTTCCTCGGGTAAGCGCGCGAATCTGTCCTTGGCAATACGTTGATGTGTCAGGCGCCATCGTGAAAGCGACACGAGATCACATTTACCCATTATTCAAAAGGCATCTTTCCTGAACATTTCTACGTATAGAAGCGGTGTCCGGCAAAGCCTTGTTTTTATGACTATTCAAGACACTCTCCCCCTGTGTCTTGCTGTGTTGCGATTTGTTATGGGATCAACCGGATGAAACCAATCGGGATTTGTAGGATAATTGAATATCGCCAAAGTCGTCGAATCGGCATTCGGCGTAACCGGCCGTTGCGGTGAATGGGCTTGCCATTAGGAGCGGAAGGAGGTAGGGAGATGAATCGGAGACGTTTTCTGGCGGGAAGTTTGGCGGGTTCCGCGTTGGCTTTCGCCGGCATGGCGATGAAGGCGGGGGCGGATGCGCCGCGCTGGAAGGCCGGCTTGGGGCTGAACGGCTTTATGTCGTCCGCCGATGCCCATGGGAAGAGTTATCCCATCTGGGAGATCCTGGATTTCGCGGCAAAGTCGGGTTTCGACGGGATTGAACTGGTGGATGGCTGGCCGATGGGGGGGTATCCGTCGCCGGATGCGCCGGAACGCGTGGCTGCGCTGAAAACGCTTTATGATCGCTATGGTTTGCGCATCTACACGATCCAGACCTTCGGCGCGGACGCCTATGCGGCGGATGCCGCGGCGCGCCGGGAGTGGCTTCGGCAATTTGCGGATTACGTGCGCCTGGCCCAACAACTGGGCTGCGTGTTCGTGGGACATTGGCCCGGCGGCGACCTGCGCGGGCAACCGGACGTGGATCGCGCGATCGAAGCCCTTTCGGGCAGTTATCGCGAAGCGGCGCGGATCGCGTCCGACTCGGGTCTTTACCTGTCGTTCGAGATCGAGCCGCCGTTTCTGTTCAACACGCCGGATCATCTTCAACGGATCCTTGCCGGCGCCGATCATCCGGCTTGCAAGACGAATTACGATCCCAGCCATTTCGACTGTATGACGGGCAGCCGGGGAAAACCCGAGGACATGCTCCTTCAACTTGGCGTGAAACATATCGGCCATGTGCATCTCACGGATACGGACGGTTCAATGTACCGGGGGACATCGAAGCATCTGGCCTGCGGCGACGGTCATTGCGACATTCAGGCGTCGCTGAAGGCCTTGTGGGACGGCGGTTATGCGGGCTGGATCATGATTGACGCATGGATGATTGAAGACGTCTATCGCGCCGCGCGCATGGGAAAACAGGCCATTGACACGGCGCAACGGGCCTTTTCCGGTTGAGACCGTATTTCAAAAGTTCCTGGATCAGACGCCCCGCGAATTGACAGGCTGGACAGTCTATCTCTGACGTTTTTACAGGCTGGACAGCCTGTCCAACGGAAAATATTCGGATGCCGTATAAAGTATGCCTGTAAAGGCGGCGGGGGGGGCGCTTTCATCCCGTTTCCGCGGCGATATGTTGTTCCCATTCGGCGTAGAGGGCCTGAAGATCCTCCTTGAGGCCGTCGTACTCTTCCTTCAGCCGGCGTGCGGCCATGTAATCGGACGGATCGAGCGACGCGAATCGCTGGTCGAACGCTTCGATCATTTCCTCCATCGCCTCGATGTTGCGTTCGATTTCATCGAGTTGTTTGCGGCGTTTTCGGCTTTCACGTTCGGCGGATTTGTCCTTGCCGGACGGTTTTTTCCGGATACTCATCGGGTCGCGGGCATGTTTGGGTTGCGGCGCGGCAACGGCGTTTTCCTGTTCGGTTTTCCGGTGGTAGTCCGAGTAATTGCCGAGATACACAGACGCCGTTCCGTTCTCGACGACGATGAGACGGTTGACAAGGCGATCGATCAGTTGGCGATCGTGTGAAACAAGCAGGATCGTCCCTGGAAATTCCTCAAGCGCACCCTCGATGGTCTCGCGGGAGGCAATATCGAGGTGGTTTGTCGGTTCGTCGAGCAAGAGCAGGTTCGCGCCGCCCAAGACGAGTTTCGCGATGGCCACCCGGCTCAATTCCCCTCCGCTGAGCGCCGACAACGGCTTGAAAATGTCGTCGCCGGTGAACAGATAGCGTCCCATGTAATTCCTCACGCGCTCCGGGGTCAAATCGGGCCGCAGGGCGCGAATTTCGGCGAGGATGTCATTGGCCCGGTTCACGTCTTCATGGTGCTGCTGGTAGAAACCGATGCGCACCTTGTGGCCCAGTGTTACTGTTCCCGTTCCGATCGGAAGACGGCCCGCCAGATGCCGCAGCAGCGTCGTCTTGCCTGAACCGTTCGGGCCGATGATGCCGACGCGTTCGCCCCGTTCGACGTGGAACGACAGTCCTTGGTATAGCCGCAAATCCCCGTAGGCCATCGCCAGTCCTTCGGCCTTGAGCACCCATTGCCCGCTGCGCACGACGTCGCCGAAGGTAAATTTCACCGAGGCCGATTCCGGCGGCGGCGCTTCGAGCCGCTCCATTTTTTCGAGGCGCGCGATACGGCTCTGCACCTGATCCGCCTTTGTGTTCTTGTACCGGAACCGCTCGATCCAGCTTTGTTCCTTTTCGATGAAGGCCTGCTGGCGCTCAAAGGCCTTTTGTTGCTGCTCGCGGACTAGCGCCTTCTGTTTCCGGTAGAACGCATAGTTTCCCGAATAGTTCGCCAGGGCGCCCCGTTCGACTTCGACGATGCGCGTGACGACGTGGTCGAGCATGCGCCGGTCGTGGGTGATGATGACGATGGCCTTCGGCGATTCGAGCAGGAAGGTTTCGAGCCATTCCTGCGCCTCGATATCGAGATGATTTTCCGGTTCGTCCAGCAGCAGCAGATCAGCGTCCTGCAACAGGATCAGCGCGAGCATGAGGCGCGTCCGCTGGCCTCCGCTCAACGCGTTTACCGGCAGGTTGTAATCCGCCTCGCGGAAGCCCAGCCCATGCAAGACGCGTTTTGCCGTCGTGTGGAACGTGTATCCTCCGCGCGCCGAAAACATGTCCTGCAATGCGCCGTACCGGTCGTGAACAGACTCGTCGCCCGCCGCCATGCGGTGCTCCAAGTCCGCCAAGACCTTCTCCATTTCGACGAGTTCCCGAAACGGCATCATCGCCGTGTCGAAGATGGTATCGCTCATGCCGAGGTCCGGCATTTGCGCAAGACACGCGATTCGCGCGCGCCGCATGCGCTCGATGGTTCCGCTGTCCGGTTCGAGTTCGCCCGTGATCAGGCGAAAGATGGTGGACTTTCCCGTGCCGTTCCGGCCGATCAGGCCGATTTTTTCGCCTTCCTCGACGCGAAAAGAGATGCCGTCCAGCGTCGGTTTGCCGCCGAAGGTCTTTGTCACGTTTTCCAATCGAATCAAACTCATTGCAGAATCCGAATAACGCCCGGCGCTTTTTGGCTGTTTGGATCCCCGGGCCGGGAAAGTATACGCGGCGCCGCCCCGAAGGGTCCAGTGAAACCCAACGATGCGCCGGACGGTCATAGATATGCACAAGGCTCGGTATGCGGCAGGGTAGTGCCGTGCGCCGGGACGCTTCCGAATGCGGAGGAGATTGCGGAAGCGGGAAGTTGTATTGCGAAGGAGGATGTTGTCATGTTGTTTCGGTCGTGGGTGGGGGTTATTTCCCTTTTGGCGGCGGTTGCGTTGGTTTCCTGTGCTCGTGAAGAGCCATCCTTGGATGCCGACAAACTGCTTGAACGCGCCAAGCAGTACGATGTCCGCATTTTGCGCGATACATGGGGCGTGCCGCATGTGTTTGGCAAAACGGATGCCGATACGGCTTTCGGCATTGGTTTCGCCCATTCGGAGGACGATTTTGCGACCATCCAGGAAAGTCTCCTGGCGGGACGCGGGGAACTCGCCTCGGTCAAAGGCCTCAAGGGCATGCCGACCGATCTGCTGGCTGCGGCCATCCGCCTCTGGGACGTAATCAATGCCAAATACGAAACGGATCTAAGTCCTGAAATACGCGCCGTCTGCGAGGCCTATGCGGACGGTGTCAATCTGTATGCGGCGCAACATCCGGAAGCCATGCTGAAACCGGAAGTCTTTCCGGCGACCGGCAAGGACGTTGTGGCGGGTTTCGTGCTGAAATCCCCGCTTTTTTTCCGGCTCGACCGCGAACTGAAAGACGTGTTGTCCTTCAAGCGAAAACATCCTGTCTCGCAAAAAAACGTTGCGGAAGCGCCTAACGCGGCCCAGTCCCAAAGCCTCAATCAGGGGGATGCTTTCTTTGCCCGTAATTTCTGTGAACCTTGCAGGGAAGTTGTGGAGAAAGAAACTAAAAACACCGCCGCGCGTGAGGGAATATCGCTGTTTGACATTTTTACACGCGGCGTCGAACCGGGATCGAACACGGCCGCCGTGGCGCCCTCGCGTTCGGCGGATGGTTGGACTCGGCTCAACATCAATTCGCACCAGCCATGGACAGGGCAGGTGGCATGGTACGAGGCCCATCTGCATAGTGAAGAAGGGATGGACATCGTGGGCGGACTGTTTCCCGGATCGCCCATTATCCTGCACGGACACAACCGCAATCTCGGCTGGGCCCACACGGTGAACCAGCCCGACTTGACCGACGTGTATGTCCTCGAGATGAATCCCGACAATCCGAACCAGTACCGCTTCGACGGCCAATGGCGGGATTTGGATGTCCGGTACGCCCGGATCAAATGCCGCATCGCCGGGCCGATCCAATGGACATTCAAGCGCGAGGTATCCTGGTCGGTGCACGGCCCGATCATCCGGCGGCCGCACGGCGTGTATGCGATTCGCTATGCGGGCATGGGGGAGATCCGGCAGATCGAGCAATGGTATCGAATGGGGAAATCGAGGAATTTCGAGGAATGGCAGGCAGCCGTCAAGATGCGCGGAATCGCCTCGTTCAACATGGGGTACGCGGACCGCGAAGGCAACATTTACTATCTATATAACGCCCTGTTTCCCGTGCGGCAGGAAGGTTACGACTGGAAACAGTACCTGCCGGGCGATACCTCGGAAACGCTTTGGACCGAGTTCATTCCGTTCGAGAAACTGCCGCAAATTAAAAATCCGGCCGCGGGATTTGTCATGAACTGCAACAACACGCCGTTTCAGACAACCGCCATCGGCGAAAATCCCAAGCCGGAGGATTTTTCGCCCACCTTGGGCATAGATACGGATATGACGAACCGGGCCTACCGTTATCTGGAGCTACTCGGAAGCGATGAAAAGATCTCCGGGGAAGAATTCCTCGAATACAAATTCGACATTGCCTATTCGGACAAGTCCGATGCGCGCAAGTTGTTGGACGAACTTTTCGCGATGCCGCCTTCGGACGATCCGCTTGTGCGCGAGGCGGTTGATTTGCTGAAGACATGGGACTACCGGACGGACGTGGACAATCGCGTGACGGCACTGGCGATTTTGACCTTGGAACCGATTGTGCGCGCACGGATGTTTGGCGGCACGGAACCGGATCGCATTCAACTGCTGAAAGAACGCGCGGCCATGCTCAAGGAAAAATACGGGCGGCTCGATGTGCCCTGGGGCGACATCAACCGGCTTGTGCGCGGCAACGTGGACATCGGTCTGAGCGGTGGCCCCGACACCCTTCATGCCGTTTATGGCAATCTGGCGGACGGCCGTCTCGTGGGCATGGCCGGGGATTGCTATATTCTCGTCGTGGAATGGGACCCGGATGGAAAAGTACATTCCGGCAGCGTTCACCAGTTCGGCAGTGCGACGATGAGGCCCGAATCGCCGCATTACGCGGACCAGGCGCCCCTGTTTGCCGCATGCAAGTTGAAACCCGTCTGGCTCGATGAGGCGGACATCCGCGCCAACCTTGAAAAGGAATACCGGCCAGGCCAATAGACCGGTCATGGGTTTTCTTTTTCGTTGCGTTGCATTGTCCAACCGCTCGTGCCATAATGAATAGGATTCATGGGGTTTTGCAGGGGAACTGTGTCCATGGTCACTTTCGACAGATTATGCGGCCGGGCGGATGCTTTATGAAGGATTCCGACAAGGCAGGGCGCGATATCAGCGCTGTCACGCGTGGCCGGCGAACCCTGCTTTTTATCGCAGTTGGGTCGTTATTGCTTGGCGGCGGCATCGAACTGGCTGGACGTTATCTGTACGCCAAGTTGGACATCGGATTTGAAATCACGGGAACGCTGACGCTTCTGGCGCTCATCGTGGCCTGTGCGCCCTCCATCTACGTGTTTTACCGGCTGGGGACGTCGCCATGGATCATGCGCACCATCACGGCGGGGGTGGCGTTGTGCATTTTATCGCAGGCCGTCAGCTTGGCCGATTTCATGCGTCTTCCCATCATTGATGCGCCGCTTGAAGCCCTAAATCAGATCTTGGGACTCGAAGACGTCTTATTGATCGCCGGCATGTTTCTTCTTTGCGGTAGTTTCTATCTGACCATTTTTTATTTGTCCGTCACGGCGGATCGAATGGCCGAGGACCGCGCGCGTCTCTCGGTCGAGGCCGAGGCGCACCGCCGAACAGCGCAGACGCTTTGCGATAGCCAGGAAGCCCTTCGGGCGGCCAACGAGGAAGTCGAGCGGCGCGTGCGCGACCGCACGGAAAAACTGGCGGAATCCAACCAGCGCCTCGAGTGCGAAATTCAGGAAAGGAGCCGGGCCGAAGCGGCCCTTCGGCAGAGCGAGAAATGGTATCGTTCGCTGGCGGAAGCCACCCGTGAAGTCATATACATTGTGTCGCGCGACGATACCGTGCTGTATGCCAACAGCGAAGCGGGTAAACAATTGGACCTTCCGGTTGATCGAATTATCGGACGCAAACGGACCGAATTGTTTCCGCCTCACATCGAGGAACAACAGCGCAAAAGCCTGGAGCGGGTGTTTGCGTCGGGCGAACTTTTCCGCACGGAGCATCCGGCGGTGTTTCGTGGCCGGCTCGCGTGGCAGGACACATTTCTTGTGCCGTTGCGCGACGATGACGGCGCCGTGACCGCCGTGATGGGCGTTTCGCGCGACATTACCGCGCGCAAGACGGCGGAGTCCGCGCTGCATGACCGTTTGGCCATGGAAGAAATCGTGTCGAAGATAGCCACCCGCTTTGCCGGCATCGAAACAACGGACATCGGCAAGGAGATTTGCCACGGCCTTTCGGTAATCGTTCAGTTCATGCAGGCGGATCGCGGGTCGGTCGTTCACTTCAACCCCGAGGCGTCAATCATTCTCCGGATGGAGGAGTGGTGTTCGCCGGGAATTCCGTCCCAGGTCGAAAATCTGGTGGGTCTGGACATGGCGCCCCTGCGATGGACCTTGCGACAATTGAGCCGCGGGGAAATCATTGTCATCCATTCAAATCGCGATTTGCCGCCCGCCGCGTCGGCCGAACGTGAAAATCACGAACGACGTGGCATTCGCGGGGCGATTCTGGCGCCCATGCGTGCCGGCAACCGTCTTTTGGGATTCATCGCCGTGACCATGCACCGAACCGAAAGAACATGGTCCGACAGCGACATGCGGCTGATGCACATTGTGGCCAATCTGTTCACAAGCGTGATTGATCGGGCAAGGTCCATCGAGTTGCTGGAGGCGAATGAGCGCAAATACCGCACGTTGCTGGAAGGCCTGCGCGACGCGGTTTTTCGCATCCGGCTGCCGGACGGCGTATGCGAGTACATGAGCCCGTCCGCATTGGACATCTTCGGCTATCCGGCCGCTTCATTTACCGAAACGCCCTTTTTTCTAACCCAAATAATTCACCCCGACTTCAAGGAGGAACTGGAAAAACTCTTTAGGGAAGCCGTCCGGGGTAACGCGCCGAACGGTTACGAGTGCAAAATTATCGATCCGGAAGGGAAGGAACGCTGGATTTTTCTTTCGAGCGCCATCATCGCGGACGAAGAAGGCAAGCCCGTGGCCGTCGAGGGTGTCGTCCGCAATATCAGCGAGGAGCGTATTGCCCAGCGCCTCATCGAGGAACAGCGGGCCAAACTGGTCGAGTCGCAGAAAATGTCCATCCTGGGCGAAATGGCCGCCAATATCGCCCATGAAATCAACAATCCGCTCGCGATCGTTTCCGGTTCCGCCGAGCAGATCCGAAAAGCCGTGCAGCAGGGTCTGCTCACGCAGGAGATGAGCGATCGCCTTTCGGACGCCATCATGCGCAACGCGACGCGCATTCAGACGATAATCAAGGGATTGCGCAATTTCACACGGGATGGCGAGGAAGACCCCTTTCATGAAACGGCCGTGCGGACGATCGTCGAGGATACCGAGTCCGTTTGCCGCGAACGGTTCGTCTCGTACGATGTCCATTTTCAGGTCGAACCCGTTTCTGAAACGCTGTGCATCGAATGCCGTCCGACGCAGATAATGGAAGTGCTGGTCAATCTGCTGAGCAACGCGCTGCATGCGGTCGAGGAGTCCGCCGAACGTTGGGTGTCGCTTGCCGTGCGCGATCTCGGCGGCGACATCGAGATAGTGGTAGCCGACAGCGGTCCGGGCATTCCCCCGGACATTGAACGATCGCTTTTTGAGCGATTCGGCACCACAAAGGAATTCGGCAAGGGGACCGGTCTGGGGTTGAGCATCTCGAAACGTATTGTTCAATCCCACGGCGGCAGTCTTTCCTATGATCGTTCGTCGGGTCATACCCGGTTTACGGTCCGTTTGCCCAAGGTGCATCGCGAAGAGTCCAGTTGAACGGTCCGGAGATTTCCAATCCATGATTTCCCTTGTCGTTCTGGCGGGTTCATGCGCGATGGGCGCGGTGGATTTTGCCGATGCCGCCCACCGCGAGGCATGGCTGCATCATCCCGTGGTGGGCGATCCATCGTTCGACGCCTTCGAACGGTATTCGCACAACCCGGTTTATACAGGCGCGCCACCCTATGAATGGCCGGTAAACGGCGCCTTGTTCCGCGATCCGAAAAGCGGCCGTTGGTATGCGTATGTGTCGTTGTATCCGAAAGGCTACTGGCCCGCGGGCCCGACGCGGCTGTTGCGTTCGTGCGACGACGGCGTGTCATGGGAGGATCGCGGACTCGTCATTACGGGCGACAAGGACCTGTTCGACGGCGACGGCGTTTCCGCGGGCGCCACGTGCGACGCGTCCATTGCCGCGGATGAACGGGGTTATCATGCCGCCTATGGATGGGCCAAGCCCGACAACTCGGACGGCGGTATCGCCTATGCCTTCGCGGAGTCGCCCGAAGGGCCTTTCGTTCGCGACACGAAACCCATCCACGCCGAATCGGCGCAGCCCATGCTTCCGCCGGGGTACAAGCGCGTCTACGCAAGTTCCATCGTTCGTCGCAAACGCGATTGGCTCATCCTTGCCTCCATGAGCACGCCGCGCAATGCCGGCGGCATGTGGGCCTTTATCGGCATGACCGCGCCTGAAGCCCGCGGCCCCTATTCGCCGCCGATCGTTCTTCGTTCGCCGCAGCAGGACGCATGGGCGCCGCAACCGGTTGAATTCTTCCCGGCATTTGTCCACGAGGATTACGTCTACGCGCCGTTGACTTCCGTCGCCGCCAATCGTGGATATCACGTGGTCTACCGGGCGGCCATCGAGGAAGCGCATCGTCCCGGGGCATGGCGAGTCTGGCAGGATGGATCCGTTTTTCATGCCGAGGCGAACGAATGGGAATCGCACGGGATTTGGGGACAGGCCGTGGCGGGCTTTATCGGCCCCGATGAACGGCTCCGCATCCTGTATCCCTCGCGCAATTCGGAAGGCATCGGAACCATCAACCTCGCCGGACGGCCATGGAAGAAACCGTATCGAAACGGTTTCCGTCTTTCTGCGCCGAATGCGCCTTCGTTGGCGTTGTTGCAGCGTTGTTTCGTGGAATTTGAACTCGAAATCACGCTGGACGCCGTGGGGCCGTGGCGCTGTATCTGGGCGCACCGGGGGCCGATCGGTCCGGACCGTGCCGCCGCCGACGCCGAATTGTCGTCCCTGTGTCGGCGTTCGATGATGGAACTGCGCCTTACGGCCTTGGACTGGTCGCTTTCCGCCTATGCGGATGATGGCGCCGCGACAGTTCTCGCGAATGGCAAGAAGGCAGAGGGTCTGAGCGGAACCCTGGCGCTGAAACAGGAATCCAATGCCGTGGCCATCGCATGGAACGGCGCGCCGCTGGGCCGCATCGAACTTTGTGCCATGGCGGGCGGTTTGGCGCTCCTTGCCGAAAAAGGGACTTATCTCGATGTGAAACGCTTTTCGGTATCGGGCGGCGAAATACCCGGCTCGTGGTTCCTGTTGCCGGTCGAAGGCTTGCTGGGCGCCGGTTCGCAAGAGAAAGAATGGGAAGCCATTCGCGGCTGCCGGTATGGCAACGGGTTTGCCAGTTCGCGGGAAGGCGCCCGTGTCAAATGGAATTTCACCGGGCGCCGGGTTCGGGTATGGGCGCCGCGCGGTTCGGAATACGGTGAGGCCGAAATCCGGCTGGACGGCGCATCGCGGGGCCGCGTTTCTTTTCATGACACGGAATCGCGCGAATCAGCCGTTTTGTGGGAATCGGGAGAACTTGACACGGGCCGCCATGCAATCGCATTGATTTGTGCCACGGGAACCATGCCCGTGGATTCGCTCGAGATCGTCCCGTGAATCGGGAAAATCGTCACCGGGCGGGCGGCGCGTTGCCAAGGCGCTGAAGAGCTTGCCGGGAAAGTGTATCGTCCGGATACATCGCGAGCGTGCGAAGATAGGCGCGCCGCGCCCCTTCCGCATCGCCCTTGGGTTCGCGTGTTTGCGCAAGGAGACGGTTTGCCGCGCGCGACGCCGGGAAGCGGGCGGCGAGTTCCGCTGCCTCCCGGTATGCCCTTTCTGTCTCGTTGCATTCGATCAGCCATCGGACGAAGTGAACGCGTAGCGCGCCGTCATCCGGGTTCAATCGCAAGGCCGTTTCAAAATCGTCCAATATTTCCTTTTGCGGGTCCGGCCCCACTTGATTGCGCAACAGGTTTGCGTATGCTTCCGTCGTGGCCAACTTTCCTGAACGATTCCCGTTTCGCACCCCTTGCTCGATGAGCCACACTTTTCCCGCCGCGCCTAAACCCATCCGGCGTTCGCATTCGGATTGAGACAGGGGGGAGGTGTCGGCGCGGTGGCCTCCTTTTGATTCGATGATGGCGGCTACTTCGGGAAAAACCGATGCCGCCAGAAGGTGGTTCCCCTCGAAGGTAAAATGGAGCACGTCGCAGAATAAATCGTATCCAGGCGCCGCAACCTTTCCGGAATAGACCCAGCAGGCACGGTCGAAATCCACTAACCGCACCGGGCCTTCGGCTGCGCGGCGGGCAAACGCAAGGATGCGTTGGTTGAAGGCCGATCGCGGTATGGCCGAGATGTCGCTCGCGGCCTGCGTGGCGGCGTTTTCGGCGGCATTGCGGCCGAGCGTACACAGCACGACGTCCGCGCCCATTCTCCGCGCTTCTTTGACGATTACGCCGAGATTGGCCTCGAAGTCGTTTAGGGCAGGATTATCGGGCGTGTCTTCGTTCGGCCACACTAGCGGTGGCGCCTGATCATGCCGGCGGTTTCGCGCCATTTGAATCAGGCGTAGCCGGTTGATTGCAACTTCGGCACGGAAGAGCATCGGGCGTGGAATGAACGGCAGCGCCTTTGACAAGGCCGGGCTTGTGAAAGGCGGATTTCCCTCGTTGTTGCCCATGTACAGCAGAACCACATCGGGTTCGAGTTCGGGGAAATACGACGCCATGACTTGCAGGACGTTCGAATTCGTTCCCGGCACGGCGGCGTTGATGACCTCGATGCGGATGCCGGGAAATGCCTCGCGCAGCATCATCTCCAGATAACGCGCGAAACCGTAGCCGCCGAACGGGCTGCCGTAGGCCGCCGATTCGCCCAGAACAATCACGCGACGGACATTCGCGGGTTTCGGCGTTGCGGCCATGTATTCCGCGCAATCCCAGTCCATGATACTTTCGACCGGCAGCGAGAAAAATTGCTGATGAAAGGCCTTGTTAGGTCGAATCGTGTTTTCCGCGTGGATTAGATAGCGCAAATCGGCGCCGTATCCGCCGAGTCGCGCGGCGAATTCAGCCCCCGCCAGAAGCAGCGCCGGCGCACCGGCCAAGAGCCATGCGTACATGAGCCATGCGCGTGCAAGGCGTCCCACGAAATGCGGAATGCCCGCTTTCATCCGGGTATGGTATCCTTCCTCCATGCGTAACCTGTTTTGTCCGGAGATGAAATGCGCATGAGCCGCGGCGGCCTCCAAAACATCGGCGCTTCACCGGAAAACCGCAACCGGTTCGCGCTGCTCGACGGATGCCTAATCGTTTTCCTGGCAGCGCTGGCCATCGCATTGCGCGGCATTCATCTTTCCGAACAATCCGTCTGGTACGACGAGTATATTACCATCCGATTCGCCGATGCGCCCAGCCTGCTCGAATGTCTTCGCGAACAACTCCAATGGGACTGGCACATGGTGCCCGTATACCATACCTTCGAATACTATGCGTATCAATGGTCGGGCGGGAGCGTCATGGCGGTGCGGGGATTGTCCGTCCTTTTCGCGGCGGGATCGGCGATCGTCATCTATCTTCTTGGACGCCGGTTATATGGCGCATGGGCCGGCGCTGTGGCCGGTGCGCTTTTCGCCATGTCGCCTTTCCACATTTTTCATGGGCAGGAAATCCGTCCGTATTCGCTGGTTACGCTGCTGGCCATGCTTTCCGTGTATTGTTTCGTGCGCGCGGTCGCCGGAGACGGCCGGCGGTGGTGGATGTTGCACGCCGCGTTCAACCTAGCGTTGATGTGGACGCATCTGTTGGCGGCGATACTTCTGGCGCCGTTGGGCCTGTTTTTGATCCTGCTTCATGCGCGCGCGTGGCGGCGCACTTTTTTATGGGGCATGACGCACGTCTTTTTTTTGATGTTTATTGTCCTATGGATACATTCGCTCCAGGGCGGCATGGACAGTCCCAAGGCGCCGCCGCCCCCCGCCAAGGCCCTTTGGGACGACTGGTTTCATCGCGATCCGGTCTATCTGCATTGGGTGTTCGGTTCGCTGCCCCTGGACAAGACGCCCGAAGAAATCGGTTCGGTCGTCCATCGAATTTTGATGGTCCAGCCCCGGTATGAAAACGTCCTGGCGTGGTCCTTCGCCGCGGCATGCGCCCTTCTGCTGGTTGGATCGCTTGTGCAAAGCGGGATTGGCGGGAAAGGTTCGCCCAATGACCGTCAGCCGCCGCCTTTGCAAGCGGTTGTTTTGCTGTTGCTCATTTTTACCATTCCAAGCACGATCTTGTTCGCGCTGACATGGGCAACGCGGCTCGAACTGTTTCAGGCCCGTTTCTCGGCGTATAGTTCCCCCGCGTTGTATTTGATGGCCGGTGGGTTCGTGGCGAACTTGGGCGTCTGGCTGCGGCCCTCGCGTCCCGATTCGCGCATCGCGCACGGCGTGCGCGCGATGGCCGCAGCGGGGATCGTCTTCCTTATGGGGGTGCAAACCGTTCTTGGCGTGGGATTGCCGATTCGCCAGGGGTATCTTGCCGCGGCCCGGACGCTGCGCACCGAAAAACACGAAGGGGAAAAACTCGTCGCCCACGGCCTCTACACCCAATGGCTGCTCGCCTATAATCTGGGCGATCCGCCCATGCCGGCCATCGAAAGTCATGGATTCGACGGTTTGTGTCACGCGACGGATGCGTTGCTGCAATCGAAAGAACCTTTCTGGGTTGTGCTGACCGCCGTGCCTCCGCATTGTCCCTGGCCTCCGGACATGTCGGGCCTTGCCGAACGGTACGCGGCCTACTTGACGGAACGCGGCGCGCCATTCGAGACGAAGCGGTTTTTAGGCATGCAGAATGTCCACCTGTTTCACGTGACGGCTTTTCGCGCGTCTTCCTGAGAGCCTTGAAAATGTTTTCAGTCGGTCACGAGCATTTGGACGGGAATGTCGTGGGCCTCTGGAATCCAGCGCGGATACAGTTGTTCGCGAAAGGCAAGTCCAATGCTGACGCCGTCGAAGCCGGCAAGGAAGCGATCGAAGTAACCTCCGCCATAACCGATGCGATAGCCGTCCTCGCTGAATGCGATGCCCGGGACGAGGCAGACGGAGCCGGGCGGCGGCGTTGTGGGACGCATGGATTCCGCGCGCGGTTCGAGAATGCCGAACCGACTTTCGGCGAGATCGTTCCAATCGCGCAGGGCGGACCAAATCATGATGCCCCGCGGTTTCGCCACGGGCACGAGCACGGGCCGCCCTTCCCGCAGCACGCCGTCCATCAAGGCCCGCGTGTCCACTTCGTTGTCTTTCGACGCCACGTAGCCCAGTACGCACGGGGCCTGTTGAAAGGCTTCCAGCGCCCGGACGCGCTCCGCAATGGCGGCGCTTTTCGCGGCGGCCATCTCGGGCGAAAGGGCCCGGCGCGCGGCCAACGCGATACGGCGCAATTCGTCTTTGCTTGTCATGGGACGTGCCCCTGCTGTTGTTCAAGATCCATGATGGCCGCGGCGATACGCGCGCGGTAGTCCATGAGCAAGTCGAAATCCAGTGAATAATCTTTTGTCCATCGCGTGATTTCGTCAATGTTTGCCATCTGCCAGCCGATCAATTGTTCGACGGCTTCATCCATGAGCGCCTGCGCTTTTTGGGCTTCAGCGGCGTGGCCGATGGCGCGCGCCTTGGCAATGGCTTCTCGCAGCACGTGGAGGGCACGATAGTCCTCCACGCCGTCGCGGTCGGCTTCCCAACGGCGCGACGGCGTTATCTGCCGGTTCGTTTCATAGACCACAGAATAATCCGGATTCGTGAACGTCCACCAGTTGTCCTCGCCGCGATACACCCAGTATCCCGCGCCTTCGCATCCGAATTTCCAGGCCATCCACGCGAATGCACGATAATGGCCGAGCGGCGGCAGATCCTTGGCCGGTCCCGGCGCCTCATAGGTCCAGAACCGCTTGGCGTTCTTTTGAAACCACTCGACGAGTTTCGGATCGCGCTTGAGCAGGTTCATTTCCGGCTGCCAGATGTCCACAAGATTCTTGAATTCGTCGAGATACTCGACACGCACAAGGCCCGCCGGATCAGCGTACATCTGGACGTTCGGATCGGCGCGTTTGACCATTTCACAAAAGCGTTTCAGGATGGGGACAAGCGTGAAGCCGGTGTTCCACGGTTCGTCAATGGGATAGAACGCCCATTGGCGGTAGGTGAATCCCAGACTTTCCAGATGCCGCGCCAGTTCTTCGACGCTGGTTTTGAATCCGTTGAAATGCACGTCGCTGTCTTCTTTCGGCACGGCGCCTTCGGGCCATTTGCAGGCCGGCGGCCCGCCCCAGAACAGGGTGAAATGCCTTGGGATGCGCGCCATCGCACGATCGAACGCGGTCCAGTCCACATCGCCCGCGCGGCGGCCTTCGGCATCCACCGGAATCGAGGGCAGCGGAGGTCCATAGGCCGCCGAGACGCCGTGTTCAATCAGATCGCGCGCGGCATCGTTCGATGTTTCCGGCTCGTTGAAACCGCACCAGTTCATTTTTGCGAAGACATCCCCGGGCAAGCGAATAGGCCACACTTCGATGCGCAACGGAACGGCCCGGAGGGTTGTGGGCTTGTCGAGACTGCCGAGGTACAGCGTCAATTCGTGAGTGCCCGGTTCGAGGTCATGCGTGTCAACGACAATCCAAAGTTGCCGCGACTCGCCGGGCGGCAACTGTATCGTGCGCGACGAGTCGAGTTTAGGCAATGCATCGAATACGCGATCCTGCAACGCCGTTGCAACGGGCACAGCATGTCGAAGCACAACCTTCTTCGACAACTCCGGCTCGACGTGCCGCATGCCTTTCGTCGCGGGATCGGTGAACGTGCAACGCACATCGAGCGGCGCGGCGGAAATGTTGCGCAACGTAAGCGCGACATCCTCGCGTTCGTCCTGAAATGCCTGCACGACGACCGGCATGGTCATATCGAGCACCGCCGGCGTTTCAAGGGGATCGAACGCGTCCCATGGATTTTCGTCCTTCCACCACACGAACGAGCCGGAACCGTTTTGCCGCCAGAATCCTTCGAGCATCCGCGCCTGTGACTCAAGCGCGTCAGCCCTATTGCGCAGCGCCGTTGCGCGTTGGATGAGCGATGCCGCCGGCGTCCGGCCTGGGTCAAGCGACTCGATTGTTTTCACGGCGGCCCGAAGGAGGGCAAGACCGGTTTCAATCCCTTCCGTGTCGGCGTTGGAATTCGCACCGGCCGCCAGCGCCCGATCGCAGACCTGCTGAACCGTCTCGATGCGACAGAAGGCCGGCGGATTCGGCGCGATTTCACGCAACGCGGACAGGGCCGGCTCGGCGCTGTCGGTAGTGTGCAGGTGCAGGACCACCTGCGCGGGTTCGGGACGGTACAGCCGCACACGAACCACGGCCTGTGTCGCGCCTGATTTGACGTCAATTATACGCGATTCGTCGGCGTGGCCCGCGTAATACACGGCCGTCTCGAGAAACGCGCCTTCCTGCGCGGGATCCTTCCACGAAATCGTCCACGTGTTGTCGCCCCACACCCCTTCGCCCATGTCAACCGTCATATTGCCGATCGGACGCAAACTTGCCAGCGCATGCGGCGCCGATCCGACGCCCGGTTCCGAAGCGCCGCCCTGTGGGACGTTCGCGTTGGCCGTCATGCGCGAATTGCCGCGTAGAGATGGCCATGCGACACGGCCTTTGCCGCGCCACGTCATCGCCAGCAATTGATTCGGATTTTCAACCGCGAAGATTGCTTCCAACTCGCCGTCGCCGTCTATGTCGCCGACGGCCGGCGCCGCGTTTGAACCGCCGCCGAGTTTTAGCGAAGACTTTACGGTGCCGTCCGCGCCCACGACATAGGCGCACGCGCCCGTTTTCGGATCCGTTCCGCGAACCCCCACAATGACTTCGAGTGCGCCGTCGCCGTCAATATCCGCGACGGCGGGCGCCCAGAAAATTCCATGCCCGCCCAGTTCGGCCTGCCAGCGCCGCGTGCCGTCCGCATTTTCGCAATATAGGTTGTTGCCTTTGTCCGCATGAAGAATTTCGAGCGATCCGTCGCCGTCGAAATCCGCGAAAGCGTTCGAGAAATATCCCTGCATCGCGTCGCTTGTCCGCCACAGAAACGCGCCGTCCGGCGCATCCAGCGCCATCAGGCATGTTGCGTTGCCGACATTGCTGCGCGTGATGAATACGCCCGGTGCGCCGCCCGGCTGCGTTATGGCAAGATTCGGACCCGATCGCCCGTAAGGGGCTTGTTCCGTATACCGCCATTGAACATGTCCAAAGTTGTCGAGGCAATACACGTGTCCGTTGTCGGTGCCGTGGAGGATTTCGGGGACGTTGTCGCCGTCTGTACACCCGATCGCGATTCCGCCCACGCGCGACCGGTCGCCGAAGAAGCGCCACAACAGCCGTCCGTCGGCACTCAGGCAGTTGAGCCAGCCGTCGTCGAATCCGGCCAGGATTTCAAGGCCGCGGCTCGGCGTCAGATCCGACGCGACAATCACTTTGAATCCCCCCGCGGGCGTGTCGAAAGCGTGCGCCCAACGTGTCGTGCCTGTGGCATCGAGACATATCACCGTGCCATCGGCCAGCGCCGCGATGGCTTCGAACGATCCGTCTTCGTCCAGATCGGCCACCGTTGCGGGGGTTGCCGCCGGATCCGGCATATCGGCCCGCCAGGCCACTGTGCCGTCGCCCCTGATCAATTGTACCGTTTTCCCCGACGAGACAACCACGCCCGACGGCGCTGTCTCATTCGGATACAAAGTCGGCGAAAATGCCGGTCCGTCCAGCGCGACGGTCCACTCGATGGATTCCGAGCCGGCGTGTGCCATGCGCGTCATCGCCAGAGATACCAAACCTATCCAAACCCATTTATGCATTATCGCCTCCTGTTTATATGGCGTCTCGATTTATCCTACAGCGGTTCATCTGCAATGCCTCAATCAAAGGCATGATTTCTTTGTACACCATCTTTGTGCGCCATGCACATAACTAGCAGGCAAGGATATGGATCCCGCATTGGGGAAGCCCTCGGCAGCCAATACTGGGAAGACAATTACAAATTGACAAACACAAGGACCCATCGGCGGAGTATACAGGAATAGCCGCCGCGGATTCGATGCCGCCGCGATTTTTCGGCCATTTTGCGCACGGGGAATGGTGCGTAATAGGATTTGTGTTGTTACAGACGGATGAAAAGACAAAGGTTTGGATGTATGGCCACTCGTGAGATACTCCTGTATCCCGACGAACGGCTCGCGCGCAAGGCGGCGCCCGTAAGCGAATTCGGGTCCAAACTGCGGCGGCTGGCGGAGGAGATGCT
>Ga0116145_1001924_pt1 | contig 19811 bp, 12 predicted proteins | sample AD_JPNHG1_MetaG_FD_89747 | JGI IMG/M metagenome (GOLD analysis project Ga0116145, IMG submission 89747) | Active sludge microbial communities of municipal wastewater-treating anaerobic digesters from Japan - AD_JPNHG1_MetaG | ecosystem: Engineered > Bioreactor > Anaerobic > Digestate | place... | reverse complement strand
TTTATGAAAATGCGTTTTCATACAATCAGATGGGATATGCATGTGCAATGGCATGGATTTTATTTGTAATTATTGTTTCCTTAACTTTTATAGCGACAAAACTAAGCCGAAAACATGTTCATTATGGAGAATAAACTATGATAAGATTGTCACCTTTTGGAAAAATTCTCGTATTTTTGATACTTTGTATTGGCTCTCTAATCTTTAGCACCCCTCTTATATGGATGCTCTCCACCGCATTAAAGCCAATTGAGCAAACTATGAGTATGCCACCTACATGGTTACCATATCGTTATTATTGCTTTTTAAATAAAAAAATTGTTTATCTTATTCCAAAACAAAAAATCGAAATGCCATCAATTGTATTGAAATCAAAGGCAGATAATAATATTATTATTATCCCAAAAAATGAGCTTGATCAACAGAAAATTGAATTAGATAAGTTTGAACTAATATCTGAAGTGACAGCGACGAAATCAAACCCATATATTGCTGTTACTCCTGAAAATGAAAAAGAAATTCAAGCCACAATCCATTTCATCGAGCTAAAAAATTTAAAGAGAAAAATATACCCTCGTTGGGAAAATTTTAGGGGTGCTATAAAAGCGATGAAATATTTCTGGCTCTATCTCAAAAACACACTTATATTATGTTTTCTTAACGTGTTAGGCACAGTAATTTCAAGCGCATTCGCCGCATATGGTTTTTCTCGAATAGACTGGAAAGGTAGAGATAAAATATTCCTCCTGGCCCTTGCAACTATGATGGTTCCTTTCCCGGTTATAATGGTGCCTTTATATTCTCTATATCGAAAAATGCAATTAATAGGTACTCCTCATCCCCTCTGGATAGGTTCATTTTTTGCAGGAGCATTTAATGTATTTCTACTAAGACAGTTCTTTTTAACTATTCCAAATTCAATTTCAGAAGCAGCAAGAATTGATGGTTGCAGTGAATTTCAGATTTTTACAAATATTATTTTACCTATGTCTAAACCGGCGCTACTCGTAGTAGCCCTCTTTCAATTCATGGGCACATGGAATGATTTCATCGGACCGCTCCTCTTCCTCACCAATCAGGAAGATTTCACGCTTGCACTTGGGCTACAATTCTTTCAAAGCCAACACGGAGGAACAGAATGGAACTATTTAATGGCGGCAAGCCTTATCGTTGTAGCACCTGTAATCGTCCTCTTCCTATTCACACAAAAAGCATTTATAGAAGGAATAGCCACAAGTGGAATAAAAGGATAATATTTTTTTTACTCCACTTCCTGGAAATAAACTCTTTTATTCTTTTTTCATTTCTGGCCGCAGAAAACTATGCCATATTTCATTTCTATCTGGCGCAGCGCGCAAAAGCAAAGCCATGAATGAGGACAGCGTAGTAATTTCTCAGGGTTTTTCTCCATAAGCATATCTACCACCATAACCAAACACTTACGGATTCAATAATTCAAAGATTAGAAAAAAAATGAACTATGTGGAAATTCACAACATTTTTACGCAATATTTATAATCTCTTATCAGCTTGAACTGAAAATTTAGGCTAAAATATTATCTCAAAACATCAAAAAATCTTATTGAATTAAAGAAATTAAATGCTAAAAGTAACATTGTAAAATCAAAATTACCCGGAGGCAAAAAAATTATGAGCGAAAATCAAAAGACAACCACAGCAATAAAAGATAAAGAAAAAGATAAAAATCTTTCTCTGGCTATATCACAGATAGAAAAAGAATTTGGTAAAGGTTCTATAATGAGAATGGGAGATGAGAAACTTCATTTTGACGTCCCAGTTATTTCAACAGGTTCATTTTCCCTTGATATTGCATTAGGGATAGGAGGAGTTCCAAGAGGTAGAATTGTTGAAATATATGGCCCTGAATCTTCGGGAAAAACAACTCTATGCCTTCACGTTATCGCAAATGCACAGAAAAATGGTGGTGTAGGTGCTCTCATTGATGCAGAACACGCATTTGATCCTGTATATGCAAAGAAAATAGGTGTTGACCTTGATTCTCTGCTGATTTCTCAGCCAGATTGCGGAGAAGATGCCCTCAATATTACTGATACTCTTGTCCGAAGCAATGCTGTAGATGTAGTTGTAATAGATTCTGTTGCAGCACTTGTCCCTCGGGCTGAAATAGAAGGACAGATGGGAGATTCTTTCATCGGAGTTCAGGCTCGATTGATGTCGCAGGCTTTAAGAAAATTAACCGGTGCAGTAAGCCGTAGTAAAACATGTTGTATATTTACAAATCAGATAAGGGAAAAAATAGGAGTAATGTTTGGTAATCCTGAAACTACTACTGGAGGAAATGCGCTTAAATTTTACAGTTCAATTCGCCTTGATATTCGTAAAACAGCCCCTATAAAGGATTCCAATGGCAACGTTATTGGTAATAGAACTAAAGTTAAAGTAGTAAAAAATAAACTTGCTCCGCCGTTTCGTCAAGCTGAGTTCGATATAAATTATTCGGAGGGGATTTCGTATGCTGCTTCTATAATTGATGTGGCAATAGAAATGCAAATCATTGAAAAACGCGGCTCATGGTTTTCATTTGAAGGTGAACAACTTGGACAGGGCAAGGAAAGTCTTAAAGATATCCTCCAACGAAGTCCACAATTGCAAGAAAAAATAATATCAAAAGTAAAAGAAACTGTGCTCAGTAAAAAAAATGAGTAAATTGTTGTGAATGAATATATCAACAATGATTTTGATTTTCATATCATAGGCGCCTCATTCGCTGGTTCTTCAATAGCGCGCGAACTGCTAAAAAAAAACAAAAGTGTTCTTTTAATTGACTACTCAGAGCCTGGTTCAAGACTTAAATGCGCCGGAGGAATAGAAATGCATGCCTTTCAGCATGCAAATCTTGATATACCATTCGAAAAATGCATGAGAGGTATTCTTTCTCTCGATGGAGAACTTTTTGAAAAAAAAATTGATTATGCTGTCGTTGATAGGCGCACTCTTGATAAGGCTTCCTGTGATAAGGCAATATCAGAAGGTGCGAAATTCGCAAAAGCAAAATATTTATCTCATAATGAAGCAGGAAAAACATTAGAAATATTAATTGAAGGAAAAAAAGAGAAAGTAAAATTCAATAACCTCATACTTGCTAACGGATTCTCTCATACAAAAAAAAATATCTTCCTCGAACCTTATTCCATCGCAAAAGTAGAAATAGTAAAGGGGGTATCTCCCCAACCAGGCTCCCTGATGTTCATATTTGAAAGCGGAGAGATGAATGGGTACTATTGGATTTTTCCTTTACCAGATGGAAAACTAAACATTGGAGCTGGTTCTGTAACAGATTTTAAACACATTGACAGTAAATTTCAGGAATTTAAGAAAAAATTTTTGCTAAACGGCGAGATTATTGCAAGAGGAGGAGGAATTATTCCACTGTATCCATCTCTTTTTCCACAAAACGAGAACGGCTCTGTAACAAAATTTGGAAACGCAGCAGGAATGGTTCAACCTCTAACTGGCGAAGGTCTAAAATATATATCACGAATTTCTCAAATTTTTGCTGATTCTATGGCTAAAGGAGATCCTATTAACCTGAAGTGGTTATTATCAGAACCGTTTTTCAAAATTATGCTGGGAACTCTTCTCCTTCGACTTTGTTTTTGCGGGGGAAATTCAGGTATGAGACTTTACGTTTCTCTTGCGAAATTCGCAACGCATTTTAGTGACTGGAAAAAAATAATACAAAATGACTCTTTAAGAAAACTGTAGTAAAGATGCTACCATATTTCAAAAATTAAAGTCGAAGTTCTCGGGTTTCTTTTCTGCTGGAGAGTGTGTATTTCCCGTATTTTCACCATTTACATTCCATATCCCATGTCCACCTTTTACAGCCTCAGTAATTTGAAAAATCCCTGTTGCAAGAACCTTATTGTTACATATAATATCAACTTTATATTCGCCAACGGGCCACATGTTATTTTCAGGTACAGCCAAACTAAAATCCATATAGTTTACATTCTGTGGAGGAGCTTGCTTTGATAACTCATATATCTTTACGTATTCTTTGGACTTTTTTTTCATCCATACTGATGAAATCGTTTGATCAGGCGATGCTCCATTAATATTAAACCATACATGAATTTTTCTGGTATTACATGGAAAACTTTTTGAAATTCCTGAGGGCCTATCATTTTCTATCGAATCAGCAAAACATAAATTCGATACAACAGGTGCAGAGAGTTCTTCAATAACATCAACGACTTTGTTTAATTCTTTCCAGAAATCGGCAAAAATTGAAACTGATAAAAAAACTGATAAAAATAAAATAATAATACCCAAAAATTTTTTTCTATTTTTTTTCATACTACATATTATAAGTTAAGCAAATCTTCTTTTCCTATAGAACACACATTAAAACCAATTTTAAATAGAGCTTCTCTGTCAATTACATTCCTGCCATCAAAAATAAAAGCAGGTTTATTCATTATACCATATATCATTTTATAATCATATTCTGCAAATTCTTTCCAATCAGTGAGTATTAAAATTGCATGAGCATCTCTGACGCAATCAATGTAATTAGAGAAAAAACTAACTTTTTTCTTGTATTCAGCAAGGTCAGTTTTCGCATTTTCAATTGCTTTCGGATCAAAAATACTTACTATCGCATTTTCTTCAATAAGTTTCTTTGCTACATAAATTGCAGGAGACTCACGGGTATCTCCTGTGTCAGCTTTAAATGCAAAACCAAATATAGCAATTTTTTTTCCTGAAATTGTATTAAACATCTTATCTATGACATTTAAAACAAAACGATGCTGCTGATATTCATTTATCTCAACAACTTTTTGCCAATAATCTGCCACTTCATTAAGTCCATAATGACGACATAAATAAACGAGATTCAAAATGTCTTTTTTGAAACACGACCCCCCGAAACCAACTCCTGCACGGAGAAATTTAGGTCCAATTCGACTATCCATTCCAACAGCTTTTGCAACCTCATCAATGTCGGCGTTAGTTTTTTCGCAAAGGGCGGAAATGCTATTAATTGAAGAAATTCTTTGAGCAAGCATTGCATTTGCGACCAATTTTGAAAGCTCACTACTCCAGACATTGGTAAGAAGTATTTTTTCCTTTGGAACCCAGTGTTCATAAATTTCCGCTATTTTTCTGGCTGCATTCCTTGCACTTTCCGTATTCATTGAACCTATCAAAACGCGATCCGGATTCTCGAGATCATTTATCGCTGTACCTTCTGCAAGAAACTCAGGATTTGAAATTATCTCGAAATTTAAACCTTTCTTATTTGACTGTAAGATACGATACATTGCTTCTGCTGTTCTCACCGGCAAAGTGCTCTTCTCTACTACGATTTTGTCGTCATCAGAATAGTCAATAATTGAACGTGCTGTTTTTTCCCAATATTGAAGATCTGCAGCCATACCCGCCCCTTCTCCAAAAGTCTTTGTAGGCGTATTAACACTTACAAAAATTATTGATGATTCCTTTATTCCTTTTTCCAGATCAGTAGAAAAGAAAAGATTTTTTCCCCTCACTTTTTTTACTACTTCATATAATCCTGATTCATAGATAGGGAGATTTTCTGAATTCCAATCAGAAATACGTTTCTCATTTATATCAACGACTGTAACTTTATATTCCGGGCAATGCATAGCAATAACAGCCATAGTAGGACCACCAACGTATCCAGCCCCAATGCAAAGAATATTTTTATCTTTAGAGTTTTTTTTATTCATCAACCAAAATCTCCCGTATTTTTGTAATTAGCAAAATAATTCTATACTTTTATTTTTCAAGAACTTCGTAATTTTTATTGTAAAAAAAGACTAAATCACTTTATTTTCTCAAAAAGTGGTGTAAATTTATAGTTCCCTATACTTTTACGTCATAAATAAATAAAGGAGAAAATATGAACTTTAAAAAGAAAACTGTAAGAGATGTGAACTTGAAAGGGAAAAGAGTCGTAATGAGAGTAGATTTCAATGTCCCTGTAAAAGAAGGAAAAGTCAAAGATGATACCAGAATAAAGGCCGCTTTACCTACAATTAAATATATCCTTGACCAGGGCGCTTCTCTCGTGCTCTTAAGTCATCTTGGCCGTCCAGAAGGAAAACCTACCCCTGAATTTAGTTTAAAACCAACTGTTGAAGTCCTCAGTAAATTACTTGGAAAACCTGTCCAATTTGCGGAAGATTGTATTGGGGAAGCCACTGTCAAAAAGGCTATAGCTTTAAAACCAGGCGAAGTCATGATCTGCGAAAATACCCGTTTTCATAAAGAAGAAGATATGAAAACAAAAACTGATGATGATAAAGCGAAAGCTGAGGCTTTTGCAAAAGAACTTGCCAAACTTGGCGAAATTTACGTAAATGACGCTTTTGGAACTGCACATCGTTCACACGGTTCAACCGCTAAAATATGCAAATTTATCCCAATATCTGTTGCTGGATTCTTGATGGAAAAAGAAATTGAATACCTTGGAGGAGCAATTGAAAATCCAAAAAGACCTTTCGTTGCTATCATAGGCGGGGCAAAGGTATCAGATAAACTCGCTGTCTTAAAAGCACTAATACAAAAAGTTGACGTTCTAATCATTGGTGGTGGAATGGCTTATACATTCCTCAAGGCAATGGGACACCAAATTGGTAAATCCCTTTGCGAAGAAGAACTCCTTCAAACAGCCAGAGAAATAATGGACGAAGCAAAGGCTAAAAATGTAAAATTATTACTCCCCTGTGATAATGTAATAGCAGATAAATTTGATAATAATGCAAATATCCAGACAGTCGGAATGGATATTCCAGAGGGATGGATGGCCCTGGATATTGGACCAAAATCAGTAGCAGAATTTTCTAAAGAAATATCTCAAGCTAAAACAGTTGTATGGAATGGGCCTATGGGTTGTTTTGAAATGCCAAATTTTGCAAAAGGTACTCTTGGCATTTGTAAATCCGTTGCAGATTCAGGTGCAATAAGCATAATTGGCGGTGGAGACTCTGTAAGAGCAGTAAATGAAAGCGGTCTTGCAGAAAAAATGACACATATCTCAACAGGAGGAGGAGCATCCCTCGAACTCCTCGAAGGGAAAGAACTTCCCGGTGTAAAAGCCCTAAATGATTAATTTCTAACTTTTTTTTATAAAATCAAAGAAAAAAGCGGAGCCTTTTTGCTTCGCTTTTTTTTTGCATAAGCCATCCTGAATTTGAACGTTGAAGAAGTACCCCTTTCGGGAGATGCGCCATTCCTGACGCAGGCTTCAAATGCTGGATGAAATTCTCAGCGATTGGGGAATCCAAAAAAATTCCTCATGAATTCTGGATTCGATGATATTTCCCATCGAGAGGACGATTATAGTGTCTGCTGGAAAAAGATTTTCGTGTTTTTGGGCAAAAAGTTTTTCTGCACATCCCCTATCTATTCTGAAAATTTTTCTGACTCCGCCGTATTTTTTTCTCGCTTCTCCCAGTTTTAGGCTCTCGATACCATCGTTTTCAGGTTCATTTCGAGAAGTCCCAACCGTTTTTTTGAGAACATTATACTACATAAATACCTACTTGTCAAGTGATTATATAATATTTTTTGAATTTTTCAGTGAAGCCTATGTATCGTGCAAGGAGGATATCGGAATATCATCGTCCCACTAATAATTGAACAAGCCTCCGCAAACTCTTATCTTGTGTTTGAATTTTCCTGCCAAAAGCGTATTTTTCAATGTTGCGCTCATGCTGTATCCTCCTTTGTTTACTAGTTTCTTAAAAGGACAGCTTAGCACGGAACAAAAAAATCTCCAGTCCAAAAAGCAATTTGGTGAGTACTCAATTTTCTACATCTTCTTATTATTAAGGGTATTATGATGTAGCAGCAATTCCAACTGCGCTGTATAGAATAAATCTATGCAAATGCGTTTTTTTTATAATTTATTATAATTTATGACCTCATAAAGATATAAATGTATTGTTAACACAATAAATTTTTGTTACAAAAAATATCTTTAGGTTATATAATAATAGAAATGAAAAACTCAGAAGAGTTAGAAAAGATAATCTATGATCATGCAAGGGCATTGAAGTCTTACCTGATATGTTTGGGTGTTGGTTATTCAATTGCCGATGATATTATTCAGGAGGTTTTTGTGTGTTTTTGGAAACAACAAGAAACAAAACCGGAAAATGTTGAACTAATAGCTTGGCTAAAAGGTATAGCTAAAAATATAGCTATGAATTATTTTAGAGGTGAGAAGCGCAGGCAAATCCGACACAGAGAGGCCATTGCTAATATTATTGGTTCAAATTCAAATGAAATTGATGATGAAACATATCTTTCAGAGAGATTAAGAGCCCTTGATATCTGCCTTGAAAAATTACCCGAAAAAAGCAAAAGCCTTTTACAATTAAGATATAAAGACAGAAAGTCATTCAAACAAATAGCAACTAATTTTACATTCAGTAGTGAATCAGCTATTAGAATGACTATGATGAGAATAAGAAACTCTCTCAAGTTATGCATTGAAGAAGAAATATTAAAGAAATAAAAAGTAATATAAAAAAATGAACTTTGAAGAACTTATGTCGAAATACATTGATGGAGAGGAATTAAAAGATGCGGAGTTAATTTTTATCCATCAAAAGTTAGTCGATGAACCATCATTAATTGAATTTTTCAAAGGACATGTCAAAATCGAAACATTGTTATCAACTCCACTAACTTGGGAAAAGCAGATTTTTTTGATAGTAAAATCAAAATTACAGAGACCAATAATCAAATCAGAAACAAGGAAAGTACAGAAGACAAAAGGGGCATTTTTTATTCTTAAATGGGGTTGGGCTATCGCAGCATCTTTATTACTTGTCTTATTCTTACCGTTTTTATGGCAAAATACCGATAATTCACTTGTATTATCAGTGAAATCATCAAAAAGCGATATTATTATAAATGATAAACTGTACAAGGAAAATCTTTTTAAAGGAGCAAAGATCAAGACGCCGTCAAAGATAATCACCCCTAAAGGGGGAAATTTGCTGATCGAATATTCTGATAAGACACGCTTGGAACTTGGTGAAGACTCAGAGATTAACACCATTTTTAGAGAAAATAGTCGAAAAATAATCTTTCTAAAAAATGGTTTTCTAAAAGTGGATTCCACTCCTCAAAAAAAATCAATGTTAATCTCAACTCCTAACACAGATATTGAAGTTATTGGAACTTCTTTTGAAATCCGGTCTAGTGAGGAAAAAACATGTGTGGACTTGATAAAAGGTAGACTCTCTGTCACTAACAATGTAAGTGGGGAAAAAGTTGTCTTAAATAAAGGAGAATCCATAATCAGTTATTCTTCAGGCAATATAACCAAAACTGAAGATAATGATTCTCTACTATGGAAAGCCGAAAATGGAGGCATTGTTTCCTTTAGAGAAGAAAACGGAGACAATATAATAACTTTAAGTACTGGTGAAAAGGACTTGAAAGATGCAAAAATTGTAAGGCATATCAACTTCATAACAGAGAAAGAGATAAAAATCAATTTCCAAGTCAAAGCCATTGGTCTTGAGAGTTGTGGTTCAATACTTATTTTCAAAAATGCAAAATTTGAAAATGTCCATCTTAGGAATATCCTTGAATACACTTCTCCACCTCCACGCGAGTGGACAAAAGTGGAAAAGATTATTACAGTACCAGAGAATATGGTTTCGGCATTATGCGTCGTTTACATTAATGGTAATGGCGAGTTGCAATTGAAGAATTTTAAGATTTCATTCTCAGAATGAGAGAGAACTTCCCATTCTGTTACTTTGCATCTGTTTCAGGGTATATTTTTATCAGTCCAGATCAATTGCAAAATACCGCATAACTATGTGGAATTTTGCAGTTACTCATTAATGAATTGAGTTTCGCGAAAACTTTCGCGATTGTTATAAAGATATTAAAAAAAGATAATGAGGTATTTTATGAAAATTCAACACATTATTATTGGGCTGATTATTTGGGAAGTTTTTGCAGTTTTCGCAGATGAGGAGATGAAAAATGGAATTACCCATCCGGAAGATGGCGCTACTGTTGTCGAACTTTATCCAGCAACACCAGACATAGTCGCCATTAGAATACAAGAAATGGAAGTTATAAAAGAGGGACAAAAGAAATACGTAGCAGAGGAAAAAGATGAAATAAAAGCGGGTGGAGAATTAGTCCCAGTATGGACAAAAAATGGTGTATCCAGAGAAAAGATCAACAGAGATCTTTATAGAAATGGTCAACGCTATGCCCATTATTTTGAACCCTATGGCACATGGCAACCAATGATATGGAGGGAATATATAAGAGGAACTCCGCTTAAAAAGAATCTGATAGATTCTCCATCGGCGTATAGGATCTATAGTGATAATATAGAAGCAATGAGAAATGGCATTGAGCCCTTAACCGTCTATCGTAAGAGCAAACCTATTGATCAGGATCTGGTTAACGGAAAGAAATCTGTTCAGCACATCATATATCTCAAATTGCCGGAAAAACTTGTTGAAGGAGCTAAATATAAAATTGAATTTAAAGCTATTAATACTCGTGAAACTTCCGTTGAATTCAAATTTAATTCACGTGAAAATCGCAGTGAATCAATTCATGTTAACCAGATTGGCTACAGACCTGATGATACATTTAAGAGGGCTTATTTGTCTCTTTGGCTCGGCAATGGAGGCGCATATAAATATGAGATTGATTCCTTTGAAATAATTGACGATAATAGCAAAAAGACCGTTTACAGCGGGAAAATTATAGAAGGGTTTCCCGTTTCCAGACCTGAAAAACTGAAAGAGGATAAAAACTTCGTATTCACGAATGTTTATTATATGGATTTCAATGATTTTCAAATGATAGGAAAATTCAGGATACACGTACCTGGAGTTGGCGTAAGTTATCCTTTTGAGATTTCAAATGAAAGAAGTTGGCTTTCTGCGTTTTCCATTTCAATGAAAGGGTTACTAGCGCATAGAAGCGGTATTGAGCTTGGGCCTCCTTTTAGTGAATACAGGAGACCAAGAAACATGCACCCAGCAGATGGTTTCAAAATATTTGAGCTCGAACATACAAGATTGGAGGGAGAAATCGCTATAGTTAGAAAGGAACTAGATCAGAAAATTGGTAATCCTGCGAATATCTCAAAACTCAAGATAAATTCCAATGCCTGGGGTGGATACATGGACGCTGGAGACTGGGATAGGAGGGCCAACCATCTTGATGTAAGCTACGATTTGCTTGAGTTGTATCAGATTAATCCAACTTTTTTCGCTAAAGTAAAGTTATCTCTGCCACCTGGTGAGACTAAGGATAATATTCCAGATTTGGTCAATGAGTGCCTATGGAACATTGATTGCTATGCAAGAATGCAGGAAAGCGATGGTGGCGTGAGAGGGGGAATCGAATCCACTAAGCATCCTCGTCAGGGTGAAGCAAGTTGGCAAGAAACGCTTTTAATTGGAACTTTTGGACCAGACCCTATAACAAGCTACTCTTTTGCTGCATGCTCTGCAAAATCCGCGAGAATATTATCTGAAATTGACTCACACAAAGCAGATTTTTATCGCAAAAAGGCAATACTTGCATGGAACTGGTCTGAAGAAAGTGCTCAAAAAGTTTTCGATGAAATAAAGAAAAGAAGTCCTTCATTTGACCTAAATCAAGCAATAAAAAGCTTAAATGCGGAGAAATTAAGGGCAGCATCGGAATTATATTCACTCACTAATGATGCAAAATATCACAATGCTTTTAAGGATTTACTGGGAAAAATTGACCCATATGATGTCAGTGAAATTGAAATAGGTGCTATGTTTAATTACGCAATGCTATCCAATGAAAAAAGTGACCCGAAGTTTAGAAATATTTGCGTTGAACTAATAAAACGCTTCGCCGATGTGGCTATTGACTTCGGAAAAAATAATGCCTTTAACATTCATACAAGAGTGCCTGGCCTCCCAATGATGGGATGGGTAGCTTACTATTCAGTTCCAGAAATGATAGTAGGGCCTGTCCTACCAAGAGCATATATTCTCACCAATGATCGAAAATATCTTGATGCTGCAATTGCTGCTGCTCATTTTTCATCAGGAGCTAATCCTCTCAACATTACTTTCACTGTCGGTGTTGGATCGGATTATCCGCGAAATCCACTTCACATAGATAGTAGAGTATCGGCGCAAAAAGCCCCTGAAGGCATTACTGTCTATGGCCCTATGGATGCACAAGCAGAATGGGGGTTCAATAGTTGGGTTCATACCTGGCATTTGGGAGATATGTTTCCAAACAGTCATTCATGGCCAGCAGCGGAATGGTATGTTGATATATTCCTATGGCCAGCCATGTGCGAATATACCGTTCACCAGACGTTTCGTCCTACTGCATATTATTGGGGATTTTTAGCTGCAAGAGATAAAAAATAAGTTAATTGCTTGATTTTTATTAAAATAGAAAAATATTTACTTTTATCATTTAAAGTTATGTTATGATAAAATTTAATCCAGAAGAAGTTCCCTTTAGTATTTTCGGTTCATATATGTGTTTTTCTGTTCTTCCTAAGGAATGGGGATATAATGGTTTAGTTATGAGAACAATGAGAAACGCTCCAGGTATGAGGGAACTATTGCATATTTTTCTAATCAAGAATGGACTCCGGATTGATTATCGTGTAGATGCCAGGCCATGGGTGTGCTCACTTGTCACTAACGACGGACAATTAAAAATAACTTTTGCTAATAAAAACTGTGTTCGAATTAGGGGAGAGTCGCTTTCTCTGAAATTTGAATCGGTTCCTCTTCGTGGACAATACGCATTTGCAGTATCAGAATGCTCATGGATTCTTAATTCCCCACCTACAGCAACTCAATATTTAATAACTCTCCTTAGAGGACAAACTGAAATAAATTGTAATCTTGAGATTGATGACCTTAAACGCGATGGGAAAAAACATAAGTTAGTTGAACGTAAGGTGGCGTTCACTTTCGCCCCGGATGAATTTGGAATATTTGAACTTGCGTTAGAAGAGTTTATCACTACTCCTAATAAAACTGGATTAAAAGAAAATTTTCAAAAGATTGAACAGAGTGCTAAATTCGAATGGATGAGATGGCTCGATACCATGCCTGCAGTATCTAAGAGATATCTCAAGACCGCGGAATTGGCGATGTATGTGAACTATGAATCAGTGGTGGCGCCGTATGGAAACTTATCCCGCAATACCTTGCTGATGAGCAAAAATTGGATGACATCATGTTGGAGTTGGGATCATTGTTTCAATGCAATAGCTCTTGCATATAAAAATCCAGATCTCGCATGGGATCAGTTAAACATTTTTTTTGATTTGCAGGATGATTTCGGTTGTCTACCGGATGCAGTTAGTGCCACGTCAATAATCTGGAATTTCTCTAAGCCACCTATATATGGTTGGACATTTTCACGAATGATGGAAATAAATAAAAAGTTTAAAGAAAAAAAGTTTATATCATACATTTTCCCAAAACTTGCCAAATGGACAATTTGGTGGCTTAAAAATAGAGATTTCAACAGTGATGGACTATGTGAATATCATCATGGCAACGATTCAGGTTGGGATAATGCAAGTGTTTTTGACTTGGGTTTTCCAGTAACAGCACCTGATCTTGCCACCTACTTAATCATACAAATGGAACTCTTGTCGAAATTAGCCATTATTTTAGGTAAGAAATCTGAGTCAAAAAAGTGGCAAATAAACTCTGATAAAATGTTAAAGAAAATGATTGAAAAACTCTGGGACGGAAATCAATTTCAAACGAAAAATGCCTCAACCGGAGAGATATCCGCAAGAGGTGATAGCCTAATTAATTATGTTCCAATATTAATTGGGGACAAACTACCAGCACAAATCCGGAATAAAATCGCTTCAGAACTGAAAATTGGAGGAAGATTTGTAACTAAATTTGGTCCTGCAACGGAAAATCCACGGAGTAAGTGCTACGTAGATAACGGGTATTGGAGAGGCCCAGTCTGGGCACCTATTGTATTATTGATTACAGATGGACTTAGACGTTCAGGTTTTCAAAATCAGGCCAAGGTTATAGCTAAAAATTTCTGTGAAATGTGCAGAACAAAAATGACTTTTGCTGAAAACTACGATCCCTTAAATGGAAAACCTCTTTGTGATAAAGCATATACATGGTCATCAAGCGTCTTCCTTATACTTGCTCACGAGTTAAATCAGTAATAGAAAGTCTGTCAAGATAGTTGCTAAGTTGCCTTGTTTTCACTAAATGCTTAACTATTGGATTATTTGATTCGAATATCTTTGATTTTTGCCGAACTCATATTGAGTTTACTTAACTCTCGTTCAGTCTTGAGATTTGATGTTGATGTATCATCTTCATATAGTACAATTTCTTCTTTTTATATATAGGTATGAGTATGTATAAGACGAGTTAAATTCGTTGATTCGTCGCACCTTGGTTTTGAATCGTCCATCTGGTCACAATGATGCAGACTGTCTGTCGATTATCTTATATCTTGTAATTTGCTTATCACGTTACAAAGATAAAATCAATAGGAATATATATATATTTATATATGTATTATCAACTTATCAACTCTAAGTTCTTTTCTGGCATTGGTAAGAAGTATATGTTAGTTACAACAAGCAAACACATACGTGTTTAATTAGGCAAAAACTTGAAAAAATGAATCGAGAGTAATTTCATAACATTTTTATGATAATATCTATTTCCTGATTAAACCACAAAATTTAGTTTCCAACTCAGACAAAACAAACAAATAAATTTTCTATAATAATGCAATAAAAAAAACTGAATTTTTTTTATTGCTTGGCTCTGAAAAGCCATGGATTACCAGTGCCGATAAGTTCATTACGGGCACGTTGAACAATTTCTCTATTGGAAAGATAATTTACATGGCCATCTACATACACAAAATTCGCCCCCTGGTTCATATGACGAAATTTGTCAATATCATAGTCATCAAAATTTTGTGCTTGCCAATAAGTACCCAAGTCGCTGTTGCCGGCTTTACTATCACCCACGAGTATGCGATAACTGGGATCATGAACTAATCTCAAGTTGCCGTGACTACGGTATTGTGCTACCCAATCAGCATCATCAAAGTCACGAGGCGGCAAGCGTCGATTCTTACCATAACCGCCATTGAATCTAGCAATTAGACGACCATTCCATGGCGCATTGGTAATAGGCGCCCGGTTCTTAAAATCCGGACAAACAAGAATATTACTGTTCCACTGATCGGCAATACCCCACGAGTCATTAGGCCCACCAGGATAGTAATTAGCTAGTCGCGGCACACCAATATATGTGCCAAGGAAAAAAACCAATGGCAGTCATTCTCTCTGGGACCATAATCTCCCCACGCATTAGTCGGCATCACCCACTGATCGTTGTCTGACGCATACATACTTATACCTAAACCGATTTGTCGGAGTTGAGATGCGCACTGTATTTGTCTAGCGTAGGCTTTTGATTTCTGAAGAGACGGTAACAATAGTGCAGCAAGGATTGCAATTATAGCAATAACAACAAGCAATTCAATTAATGTAAAATTAACATTACTATTTTTTAGTCTGAGCATCATTTACTCTCATTGTCTTATTAATGGGCAAATTTTCTCTCCATTACAATATACCCAGATAATCTCTTTTGTAACAAAATATTTCGCGAAAACTGTAAAAAATTCTTATTCCTTACATTCTTTTTTCGATTGCTAGTCCCTAAAAATATATTTTGGGTACAATTTTTTGATATAATCCGTTAATGGAAAATTTGTTAAGTAAAAAATAAACTATAAGAATAGTATGGGACAAAAACTCCAATTACTTCCTTGGCTAAGTATATTTACTACAATAACCAAAGTATTTGCAAGCTCAATCTTTTAAAAAAGTTATATCTATATTTTCATGAATCACCATCGTTTTACATTAATAATCATATAAATTTAATTGATAAAATCACAAAATGCAGATTTATTTAAGCTTGTTTTCAATTTTTTTTATTATTTTTCTATTTTTTTACTTGAAATTTCTATTTTAAATAATATAATTATTAGAAAAATGATATTTTATTTAAATTATGAAATCAGAAATTATAGTCAGAGAATTAAGGCAACAAATCGTTAAAGGTAATTTAAAACCAGGAGAAAGAATTCCACATAGAAGTGAACTCGTTTCAAATTATAAGGTAAGTTTAGGAACGATTCAACGTGCAATAAACATTCTAATTAATGATGGGTTTCTTATATCAAAAGGCGCTTTTGGTACGCAAGTTTCAGAGACGCCCCCTCACCTTCACTGCTATGGTCTTGCAATCCCCCAGGCAATACCTGAAAACTGTGACAGTTTTTGGTTGACAATGGCTGCTACGGCTGAGAAGTTTAATTCTGAAGGGAGAATAAAATTCAATGTGTACCGTGGTGTTGTTAATGATGATAAAAATAGTGATTATCAAAGACTCATATATGACATCAGTTCTAATTGCATTTCGGGGCTTATATTACTCGGTGCAGGAAATATAAGAAACAGGGTTTTTATTGAAAATCCATCTATTCCGATAGTGCTTTTCGAAGAGACTTTATATGATCCTGGTCTTTCTTCGGTCTGTTGTGATATGTATTCTTTTATTGATAAGTCTATCGAAAAACTTGCTCTTTGCGGTAGAAAAAATATTGCCATTTTATCAGGAGTACATTTATCTTCCGAGCATCTAAGCCATTTTTACAAGAAGTTAAAAGAGGCTGGTTTATCATCGAAACCTCAATTGTCACAAGCAATTGGAATAGATAGATATTCCCTTCCGTGGGTAAAAAATCTTGTACATTTGATGATGCAAGGTGTTAATGGAGAGAGACCGGATGGACTGATTATAGCAAATGAAAATCATCTTCCATTTGCGGCTGAAGGTATTGCAATGTCTGGACTTTTAATAGGAAATGACATAGATGTTATAGCTCACGCCAATTTCCCGCTTTCTCAGCCTTCTCCAGTAGGTGTTTTAAGAATAGGATTTGATTGCAGAACTCTTCTTCATACATGTATTAAGAATATCACTGAAATTAAGAATGGAAAAAGACCTGGATTTGTGAGAAAGGTTGCAGCAGTGGAAGAAAAGGATATAAAATGATTTATAAAAAATTATTTAAAAGAAGTTTTTTTTTGGGTGGATTAATATTGTTTTTCACTCCATTAGATGCACAAAACGATATCAAGCTAAATCAGTATGATTCCGCCATAGAAGCCGCCTCAAAAATAGAATTTAAAATTCCCGTTCAAGCACGTGAATGGCACATATGGTGGGGAGCGCCTCTCGGCTTAAATCCATCAGTGCCAACATGGGAACATTGGAAAGGATTAAAAAGATTTGGAAAATTTGATCCTACTACCACAATTGAAGAAACAGTTCCTGGATCTGCATGGCGACGCTATTTAAACTGTGTAGGTTACCCTTTGATTGGTCCTTATGACTCAGGACAGGAAGATATTATCCGATGGCAATTGGAAACTGCAAAGAATGCTGGACTCGATTGTCTTCATATTCACCTCTGGCCTTCACTCTGGGACGAAGGAACTGATTTTACCCCATTACCAATATTCGATAAGGCTCTTTCTATCGCAGAAAAAATGAATTATCCTATTGCCGTTCATGATGAAATAATGTTTCGTAAATCAAATAATCCAAAATCTCAAGAATTGAAGAATGTTATATCCAGAACAGCCTCTCTTATAAAAATTTATGGTTCTCATCCTGGATGGAAAAAAATAGACGGATTACCAGTATATTATTTTCAGAACTCAAATAAATGGATGACTGCAAATGACATGTTTACTTATATGACAACAGTGGAAAAAATTGCAGGACCTATTTACTGGATTGTTGAAATGGGAGCTGAAGATGAGTATTTAAAAATTCCTCAAATAAAGATGCTTTTGGGTCCCAATAATAGCTGGTTTCTTCATACCACTCCCTATGGAGTAGGACCTCATCCGTGGGACGACCTGAGGAAGGATTTATTAAGAACAAAAACAATGACAAAAAAATTTGGAAAAAAATTTGGCATCCTGGTATATGCAAAATTTAATAATAACAATGATAGGGGACAACCAGGCAGAGGCCAAATAGATGCTGAAGATGGAATGTTCTATGTCAAAGGCTTGAAAATGGCCAAAGAACTAAATCCTGATCTCGTAATTGTAACTCAATGGAATGATTTCGAAGAAGGAGGCTTCATTGAACCAGCATGGGACTATGATGGCTTTAATGGCGATCCCTTTAAGTACTGTCGTATAACCGCTGCATCTATAGGAAAATCGTTTACCCCTGCACCACTTCCCAAACGCGAACAAATTGATCCCTTAATTCGTCATAAACTTTTTGGAAACACCATCATTGGCGATTGCGGTCCCATATTTCAATCATCTAAAATCAATGGAAAAAATCTTGAATGGAGATGGTGTGAGGGATCAGGAGAACCTATAGAAATGAGATTAATACAGTCAAAATTATTGAGGTGGACACCTTCATCTCCTGTAACGGGACCAATAAAAATAAGTAATATTTCACAACTTGATCAGAAAGGAACATTAAAGGAAAAAATGGAATTCAGATTTTATGTCACCGGAGTAATATGTGAAAAAGCAAAGAACCTGTGGATTGGCATTCGAACATCTTCAGAAGTCAGTATAAAAATCACATACCGTTCTGAAACGGAAAATTATCGCGTCGATTCACGTTGGGAAAGACGTCGTATTGAAACTGAAAAAAATGCATTTATTACAACTAAAAATTCTGAAAAAATCTACTGGATACCTATGAGAGGAACGAAATTTACCGGTTGGGAAGGTGATATGACAGCATCTTCTGCTAATGGTCAATCTTGCGAACTACGAGAAATTATTATTTGGGACCCTGATATGCAAGAAATTTCAGTTCCTGTTTCATGGAGCATTCAGAATACAGAAATTTCCAAATATCTTGACATCCAAAAACCATTCGTCGCGTGTGCGTATGACAAAATCGGCAATCCTGGAATTCCTCGTCTCTTCTATAATGCCAATACAACTCCTTCACCTACAAAAGATCCAATGGATTTATTAAAAAAGTAAGGTAATATGAAGATTATAAATAAAAAACTTATAAAACAATATTTAGAATATAATTATCATCGCCTCTTCACTCTGATTGAATTATTAGTGGTAGTAGCAATTATCGCAATTCTCGCATCAATACTCCTGCCATCTCTAAATTCAGCAAAAGAGGTTGCAAAAATCCATTATTGTGCCAATCAATTACACCAATCTGATCTATTGTGTTCTTTATATGAAAGCGACAATGATAATTGGCCTCCTTCCGCAAAAAGTGGTTATTTCTGGCCATCTCTCCTTTATCGTGAAGGCTACCTATCCCTAAAACAAACCGATATTTTTATATGTCCTTCTGCAAAAAACTATTTCCGCACTGGAACATGGCAAGCTCCAACATTAGCTGACACGTGGTGGAATATACATTATGGAATGAACCTTTTTTTCGGAGGAGATTCAGGATTAAGGGGTAATCCAACTCCTCCTTATGGAGCTACAAAAAGAGAACCATGTACGAATCCTGCTCTAACAATTTTCTTGGCCGACTCTGCCAAAGCAGAATCCTCATATTTATTCAGTCCAGGACTCCCTGATATACCACTAACAGGTGTTTCAACTCTTTCAAGATCAAAGAATTCACTGGGTTTCCCTTATATTATAATGAGTCGGCATAAAAAATCTGCAAATATAACATTTTGCGATG
>Ga0116145_1001913_pt1 | contig 19871 bp, 24 predicted proteins | sample AD_JPNHG1_MetaG_FD_89747 | JGI IMG/M metagenome (GOLD analysis project Ga0116145, IMG submission 89747) | Active sludge microbial communities of municipal wastewater-treating anaerobic digesters from Japan - AD_JPNHG1_MetaG | ecosystem: Engineered > Bioreactor > Anaerobic > Digestate | place... | reverse complement strand
TGACCAGATCGCTGATCCGGATTTTGAGGGCTTCTGCCACTGTATGCTCTACTATAAATCAAAGGAGGATTAATATGAGCGAGATAGTAATCACCAGAGAAAATTTTGATGAAGAAGTCAGAAACTACAGAGGTATGCCGGTGCTGCTGGATTTCTGGGCAGGCTGGTGCGGACCGTGTATGATACTTTCGCCGATAATAGAGGAGATAGCTGATGAGTACGACGGACAGATCAAGGTCGGTAAGATCAACGTTGACGAACAGCCTGAGCTTGCTGCTGCTTTTAAAGTTGAAAGTATCCCGCTTGTAGTTGTAGTAAAGGACGGAGTTGTTACTGCCGGTACTGTGGGATATCATTCCAAAGAAGATATCCTTGCCCTCCTTGAAAAATAATAAAAATTCAGAGTACCGTGATAATTATATTGAAGTATATGGCAATTACTCGGGGAAAACCTTTCTGAGGAAAGGTTCTTCCCCGAACCCCTTTCCAAAGACTTTTAATCTTATTTTTCCCCAGATAGGACGCATACTAAAAAAATCCCATGTAGAAATACATGGGATGCGTACTATCTGGGGAAAAATCAAAACTGAAAGTTTTAGGAAAGGAGTTTGAGGGAGAACCCTTTTTCAAAAGGGTTTCCCTCAATAACTGTCGTACACCTCAATATAATTACCACGGTACTCCGGCTTTAGATTATTTCAGAGGATACTTTCGCCTTCGCCCATGACAGGGATCACAACAGCCTTTGCGTCTTCGAGGTGGAACATCATCATTTTGTTTCTGGTATTTTCATTGTAGATATCCTTGAGCTGAGGCATAGCATCGAGGGCTGCCTGAGCATACTTCGGATCGGTCTCAAAAACTGCCTTGCCTGTATATCTGAGCCAGTGACCATCCGGCTTTGCAGCAACGATCTCACAGAGAGGATTCTTTACAAGCTGCTTGTACACGTTCTTGAAATCGCCTATGCCGAAAAGCACTTTGCCGTCCATTTCGATGCTGAGACCGAGAGGGCGGAGCTTTGGCTGATCGCCGTCTGCTGTGGCAAGGAAGAATATTCCTGCGGCATTTAAAAATTCTTTGATCTTACTCATGGTATGACCTCCTTTAAGTTTATAATAATATTATAACGGGAAATTATTAATTTTTCAATATAAAAAAGAGGCGATGCTTTCATCGCCCCATACTACTTTCTGATTTCTTATAACTGGTTACTTATGCTCAAGGGATCATAATTCAAGTCCGAAGCTGATAGAGAGAGCGGTATTGACCTTATTCATAGAGCGCAGGTCAAGCTCTCCCATTTTGTCCTTGAGGCGTTTTTTGTCGATAGTTCTTATCTGTTCGAGAAGAACGATACTGTCCTTTGACAGTCCGCATTTATCAGCCTGCACTTCAATATGTGTCGGCAGATGTGTTTTGTCACGCTGACTTGTTATAGCAGCCGCTATCACAGTAGGACTGTGCCGGTTGCCGACATCGTTCTGGACTATAAGTACCGGTCTTACTCCGCCCTGCTCAGAGCCCACAACAGGACTCAGGTCGGCATAATAGATATCTCCTCTTTTAACCGTCATAATATTTATCTCCCGGATATATAAATTAAGTTTTGCTGTCAGTATTATTGCCCGGTCAGACGGGATATATACATCTGCAATATATTATATGCTCCGGGAGAAAATAAGTGCGATGTTAATATAGAAGGTGTACGACAGTTATTGAGGGAAACCCTTTTGAAAAAAGGTTCTTCCCCGAGTAATTGCCATATACTTCTATATGAGCATCACACTATAGTTTATCAGATATTTTTTGCAAGGTCGGGGAAGATACTGAGGCTGCGTTTGAGTATGCCGTTCATCATAGCAAGAGCAATTCCGTAATTGGTGAATGGGACATTCTGATTCTCAGCGGATTTTCTGCGGTATGTCATTTCACGCTCGTTGAGCATACAGCCTCCGCAGTGTATTACAAGAGCTATGCCGGAAAGATCTTCGGGGAACTCTCTTCCGGAAGAAAGGCGGATATTCAGTTCCCTGCCGGCAGTCTTTTTCAGAAGAGCCGGAAGCTTCACGCTGCCGATATCTCCGCACTGGCGGTGGTGGGTACATCCCTCGGATATGAGGACAGTGTCTCCGTCTTTGAGAGCTTTTATAGCCGCAGCGCCTTTCACGGCGGTTTCAAGGAAGCCCTTGTATCTTGCCATAAGTATTGAGAATGAGGTCAGCGGTATATCCTCCGGGACTATTTTGCTTACCATGCCGAAAGCCTGACTGTCAGTTATGACCATTTTCGGTTTCTGGGCAAGGCTGCTGAGAGTTTCCGCAAGCTGGAATTCCTTAGTGAATACCGCCATTGCGTCAGCGTCAAGGATATCCCGGAGAGTTTGTACCTGAGGCAGTATCATTCTTCCCTTTGGAGCAGCAGCGTCGATGGGAGTTACCAGCACTGTCATATCTCCGGGTGAGAGAAGGTCACCTACTATACGCTTTTCGTTCCAGAGCCCTTTTGTCAGGACGGCGATCTTTTCTTTCAGCTCATAGATGTTCTCGCCTGATCTTGCACAGACAGAGATCTCATTTTCAGCAAGTTCATTTTTTTCTGTCAGGTCTGATTTATTGTATACAATTATGAATGGTATATCCTTATCCTTGAAAATATTTATCAGTTCATTGTCGGCCTGAGAAAGTCCGGCAGAAGAATCCACAACGAGCACGGCTATATCAGTGCGGTTGAGTATCTGCTTTGTCTTTTTCACACGGAGCTCTCCGAGAGTGCCTACGTCGTCAAATCCGGGAGTATCTATTATAACTACAGGCCCCAGCGGAAGGAGTTCCATTGCTTTTGTTACCGGATCGGTAGTAGTTCCCTTAACATCGGAGACTACGGACAGCTCCTGTCCGGTGACAGCGTTTACAACGCTGGATTTTCCGGCATTCCTCATTCCGAAGAAGCCTATGTGTACCCTCTCTGAGGAGGGAGTGTCATTTAAGCTCATTTTTATCACGCCTTTATAAATTATGGTTTATATTTTCGGAAAAGTATCATTTTCCATGCCTTATCAGATAATATCAGACAATTCCTTTTTCCAGATATCCGCAGGTAAATGGGAAAAAATCAAATTTCTTTGTTCCGGTGTGAATAAATCCGTTACCTTCATACCAGTTCCGGAGAATAGTATTCTCTTCCACTATACTTAGCTTCATTACATGGCAGCCAAGCGTTTTGGCTTTTGCGAGTGCGTCATTCAGAAGTTCATTACCTATTCCAGAATGTCTGTATCCTGGCAGGACACAAAGACTGCCAAGTTCACATTCTCCGTTTGCCTGAACGAGAAGATTATAGTACCCCACCAGTTTATTTTTTTCGTAATAACCATACATGGGGCGGTGCTGATCGTTCAACCAATGCAGGAGCTTTGCTTCGTCAGTTGCAAAAGCTGTGAATGCCGGAGCATTTTCTGCAGTAAATCCAAATTCATCGGCAACGGTCATAAAGCTGTCACGGATGACCTGCACACAATCCGGAAAATCGCTCCTGTTTATTTCTCTTATCATATCTGCCTCCCCAGCTCCCTGACAAAGAGCTGTTCTGTCGTATCAAATACCGTATCATAATAGCCTATCATAGAAAAGCCGTATTTCTCGTAAAGACCGGTTTCTCCGCTCATAATATATACCTTCCGGAATCCGGTCTCTTTTGCATAGGATATTACTTCATTGATGAGCAGCTCAGATATCCTGTGGCCACGGTGTTCCTCACATACAAAAATACAGCCTATGAAAGGGGAGATGTCATATTTTTCTGCAATCTCATCCTTTTTCGTGAAGGTACAAAATCCGCAAAGCTTATCCTCATCATGGGCGATAAAAACTCTTTCCCAGTCCCGGAATATATTATCTCTCATAAGTCCGGCTAAATACTGACCGCCCTTCCATGAGCAGCAGTCAGCAAATCTGACAGTATCGTTCCAGAGAGGGTGAGTGCTTGTTATCGGAGTTATTTTCATGTATTTATCTCCTGAAAAATTTTATCTGCATTATTGTTATTATAGCACAGACACAGCTAATTTTCAATACAAAAAGGGAGGCTGAGTGCAGCCTCCCTTGAAAAGTTTCCGCAAGTGAGCAGAGAACAGAAAGTAGGGGCTGATGCCTGCATCAGCCCGTCAAAATGTATCAAAAACCGAAAGGGGCGATGTGGGCATCGCCCCCTACAGTACACATTATATTCTTGCAACGCCTGTATCCTTAGCAGCCTGAGCAACAGCCTTTGCAACAGCCTGAGCAACGGACTTGTCCAGAGCGCTTGGGATGATGTAATCAGCGCTGAGTTTATCATCGGTAACGAATGAAGCGATAGCCTTTGCAGCAGCGATCTTCATAGCGTCGTTGATATCGCTTGCACGGACATCAAGAGCACCACGGAAGATTCCGGGGAAAGCGAGAACGTTGTTGATCTGGTTGGGGAAGTCGCTTCTGCCTGTACCAACAACAGCAGCACCGGCTTCCTTAGCGAGATCAGGCATGATCTCAGGAGTCGGATTAGCCATGGGGAAGAGGATAGGCTTGTCAGCCATAGACTTTACCATTTCGGGAGTAACGCAGCCGGGAGCAGAAACGCCGATGAATACGTCAGCGCCCTTGATAACCTCTTCAAGGCTACCCTTTCTCATCTGCTGATTTGTGATCTCAGCCATTTCGTCCTTCATTGGGTTCATGCCTTCGGGACGTCCTTTGTAGATAGCACCGTTTCTGTCACAGAGAACAACATCCTTAAGTCCCATGGAGATGAGGAGCTTGATGATAGCGATACCTGCTGCACCTGCGCCGGATGTAACAACTCTGATCTCGTCCAGCTTTTTGCCGACTACCTTGAGAGCGTTGAGCATAGCTGCGAGAGTAACAACAGCAGTACCGTGCTGATCGTCATGGAATATTGGGATGTCACAGCACTCCTTGAGCTGCTTTTCGATCTCGAAGCAGCGTGGAGCGGAAATATCCTCAAGGTTAACTCCGCCGAAGGAACCGGCAAGGAGCTTAACTGTATTTACTATATCTTCGACTTTCTTGGAGCGGATGCAGAGCGGAACTGCGTCAACATCTCCGAAAGCCTTGAAGAGAGCACACTTGCCCTCCATAACAGGCATACCAGCCTCTGGTCCGATATCACCGAGACCGAGAACTGCTGTACCGTCAGTTACAACTGCAACCAGGTTGGAGCGGCGTGTGAGTTCATAGCTCTTATCAACATCCTTCTGTATTTCAAGGCATGGCTGAGCAACTCCGGGGGTATAAGCGAGAGAGAGATCGTCTCTTGTTTCAAGTGGAGCACGGCAGATGACCTCTACCTTGCCCTGCCATTCATAGTGTTTTTTAAGTGATTCTTCTGCGTAGTTCATGTAGGAACATCCTTTCTGAATTTAGTAAATGCCGGAATATAGGCAGATACAGTCCATAGACTCTTTACATCCTGACCGGCATAATATACTTATTTAAATAGCGGAGGATAGAACTATCCTCCACATAATATTGAGCATTATCAGAATTCGAGCTGATCTATGACACTTCTGAGAGCCTGTGCGCTTGCCTGGAGCTTAGCGACCTCTTCGTCAGTGAGCTTCGGAGAAACTTCTCTTTCGATACCGTTGCTGCCGATAACAGCAGGAAGGCTGAGGCAAATATCGCTGATACCGTATCTGCCATTCATCATAGTTGATACAGTGATGATATTGTTTGAGTCACGGAGAATAGAGTCACAGATCTTATTTACGCTCATAGCGATAGCGTAGAAGGTTGCGCCCTTTCTCTTGATAACTTCAGCACCGGCCTTACGGACTTCATCGATGATCTCTTCTTCGTCAAGGTCTGCGTGCTCCTGGTCAGCACAGTACTCATCAACAGGAACGCCGGCGATGTTCATTATTGACCACGGGATGAATGAAGAATCACCGTGCTCACCGAATACGTAAGCATGGATGCTGTTCGGGCTGAGACCTACATGGTCAGCGATAATGGAACGAAGTCTTGATGTGTCAAGAGCAGTACCGGAGCCTATTACCTGATTAGGCTTGAGGTCGGTACACTTTAAAATAGTATATGTGAGAATGTCAACAGGGTTGCTGACAACAACATAAATAGCATCGGGAGCATATCTTGCCACCTGAGGCATAACTTCCTTGATGATATTAACGTTTGTCTGAGCGAGGTCAAGTCTTGTCTGGCCGGGCTTTCTTGCAAGGCCGAGAGTTACGACAACGATATCAGAGCCGGCAGCGTCCTCATATGTTCCGTCATAGATCTCAACGTTATGACCGAAGGAAACTCCCTGGCGGATATCCATAGCCTCACCCTTAGCCTTGGCCTTGTTGATATCAACGAGAACAACATCAGAGCAGGTTCCTGCAACAGCAAATGTATATGCAACTGAAGCGCCGACATTTCCGGCACCGAGGATGGTTATTTTTGTACCATTCTTATCTCCCATAATATAAGCCTCCATGAAAGAATTATGTGTAAAAATCGGTAAATACCGCTATTTTTCCAATATAGTTTTTACATTATCAATTATAACATAAATACAAAAAATAGCAAGCAAATTAATGCACTTTGCTGAAAAATCGGAATTTCATACAAAACGGCTTGATAATCAGCAAAACTTTTTCACTTTGCGTATAATTGCAGAAAACAGGTGAAGAGAGGATCATCAGCCGCAAAACATGAATAATATACTGCAAAATATGAATATTATCTGAAATAGTGAATATTTATTCAATACCCCTTGACATTCTTTTCTTAGGGTGTATAATAGTAACATAACGTAAATCCATGCCGGAAAACGGCATTAAATATTCAGGAGGTAATAACCATGGCAAACAAGAAGGATATCAAAAAGGTAGTTCTTGCATATTCAGGCGGACTTGATACATCTATCATCATCCCGTGGCTCAAGGAAAACTACAATAACTGCGAAGTTATCGCTGTTTCCGGTGACGTTGGACAGGGCACAGAGCTTGACGGACTTGAGGAGAAGGCTATCAAGACAGGTGCTTCAAAGCTCTATATCGAGGATCTTAAGGAAGAGTTCATCCAGGACTATGTTTTCCCAACAGTTCAGGCAGGCGCTATCTATGAGAACAGATATATGCTCGGTACATCCTTCGCTCGTCCTATCATAGCAAAGAGAATAGCAGAGATCGCTATCAAGGAAGGCGCTGACGCTATCTGCCACGGCTGTACAGGTAAGGGCAACGACCAGGTTCGTTTTGAGCTGGCTATCAAGGCTTTTGCTCCTGAGATGCAGATAATCGCTCCATGGAGAGAATGGGACATCAAGTCCAGAGACCAGGAGATCGATTACGCTGAGGCTCACAACATCCCCCTGAAGATAAACAGAGAGACAAACTACTCCAAGGATAAGAACATCTGGCACCTTTCACACGAGGGACTCGATCTTGAGGATCCTGCAAACGAGCCTCAGTACGAGAAGAAGGGCTTCCTCGAAATGGGCGTATCTCCTATCGATGCTCCTGACAAGCCCACATATGTTACTATCCACTTCGAGAAGGGCGTTCCTACAGCTATCGACGGCAAGGCTATGAACGGCGTAGAGATCGTTTCTACACTCAACAAGCTTGGCGGCGAGAACGGTATCGGTCTTGCTGACCTGGTTGAGAACCGTCTTGTTGGTATGAAGTCAAGAGGCGTTTATGAGACTCCCGGCGGTGCTATCCTTTACCACGCTCACGAGGTTCTTGAGACTATATGCCTCGACAAGGAAACAGCAAGAGTTAAGCAGTACCTCGGAATCAAGTTCGCTGATATCGTATACAACGGCCAGTGGTACACACCTCTCCGTGAGGCTATGAGCGCTTTCGTTACTGAGACACAGAAGACTGTTACAGGTGATGTAAAGCTCAAGCTCTACAAGGGCAACATCATCAACGCAGGCGTAACTTCACCATACACTCTCTATGATGAGGAAGTTGCTACATTCGATGAGGATGAGGTTTACAACCAGGCTGATTCTGCCGGATTCATCAACCTCTTCGGTCTCCCGATAAAGGTCAAGGCTCAGCTGGACAAGAAGAGAAACAATAAGTGATCTTACAGATGAACAGGCAGGGGAGCCTTCTCCTGCCTGTTATGATTTAAAAATGATACAGGAAAAGGAGAATAATTATGGAATTCATAAACAGCAAGGACATCGTTGAGCTTTCAAATCCGGGAGTAGTTTCAAGACAGCTCCTTAACCCTGAAAACTCAGGCAGCGAAAGAGTTACGATAACCGAAGTACACCTTGAAGTTGGTGCCAGCCAGCCAAGACATACACATGATGCTTCCGAGCAGATATGGTATGCCACAAAGGGCAGCGGAAAGCTCCTTTTAGCCGACGACCAGATAAAGGAATTCAAGGCAGGAGACGTTGTCAGATTTGCTGACAAGGACGTTCACGGTCTGCTCAATGACGGCGATACCGAGTTTGTTTATGTTTCCGTAACAGCTCCTCCGATAAACTTCGGATACGCTTACAAGGACAAGAAATAATATCAGTTTTATACGGCTATCCAGCAAGGAGGATATATGGCAGATATAAGGCTCATGACTATCGACGACTACGATAAGGTCTACGCACTGTGGCTTTCCTGTGCCGGAATGGGACTGAATAATCTTGACGATTCAAGAGAGGGAATAGAGAAGTACCTTGCAAGAAATCCTGAGACCTGTTTCGTTGCAGAGGAAGACGGAAGCATAGCCGGAGTTATCATTGCCGGCAACGATGGAAGAAGAGGATACATCTACCATACGGCTGTGAACCCCGACTACAGACGCCGTGGGATAGGCTCTATGCTTGTGGACAAGGCATTGGATGCGCTGAAATCCCTCGGTATAAACAAGGTCGCACTGGTGGTGTTTTCAAGAAATGAGAACGGCAATGCCTTCTGGGAGAAGGTCGGATTCACCGTAAGAGATGACCTTACATACAGGAATATATCTCTTGCAGATATCGTGAGAATAGACACATAAAGGAGTAAAAGCAATGGCAGATATGATGTGGGCAGGAAGATTTTCAAAGCAGGTGGATGACACTGTAAACGCTTTCAATTCTTCTATTGCCTTTGATGCTCGTATGTACGAGCAGGATATAAAAGGAAGTATTGCCCACGCAACTATGCTGGGTGACTGCGGGATAATCCCGAAGGAGGACAGCCTTGAGATAATCGGCGGCCTCAAAGAGATACTTGAGGATATAAAGTCCGGAAAGCTGGAATTTGATCCGGTGGCCGAGGATATACATATGTTCATCGAGGCAGAGCTGACAAAGCGCCTCGGAGACGTAGGAAAGAGGCTCCATACAGCCCGTTCAAGAAACGATCAGGTAGCTGTTGACCTGAGACTCTATCTCCGTGACGAGATAGCTCAGATAAAGGAGCTTGTAGTCGAGCTTACAAAGACTATCATCGGCATGGCAAAGGAGCATACCGAGACTATAATGCCGGGATATACTCATCTCCAGCGAGCACAGCCAATTACCTTTGCTCATCATCTCATGGCATATGTATGGATGCTTATGAGAGATATCGAAAGACTTCAGGATACTGCAAAGCGCATGAACTACTGTCCTCTCGGCAGCGGTGCGCTGGCAGGTACTACATATAAGACTGACCGTCAGCAGACCTCTGAGCTTCTTGGTTTCACAGCTCCCATGGCAAACAGCCTTGACGGAGTTTCTGACCGTGATTACTGTATTGAGCTGAACTGTGCGCTGTCCCTGCTCATGACTCACCTCTCACGTTTTTCCGAGGAAATAATCCTCTGGTGCTCATGGGAGTTCAAGTTTGTCGAGCTTGACGACGCCTTTGCAACAGGCTCATCAATAATGCCTCAGAAGAAGAATCCGGATGTAACTGAGCTCATAAGAGGAAAGACAGGAAGAGTCAACGGCGACCTTCTCACTCTCCTCACAATGATGAAGGGACTCCCCCTTGCATACAACAAGGATATGCAGGAGGACAAGGAAGCTATATTCGATGCTGTTGACAATGTAAAGCTTTGCGTAAAGACATTCACCCCCATGCTCTCAACAATGAGAGTGCTGAAAGACAATATGAGAAACGCCGCCGCAAAGGGCTTCATCAATGCCACTGACTGCGCCGACTATCTCGTAAAGAAGGGAATGCCTTTCCGTGATGCATACAAGATCACCGGAACTCTCGTTGCAAAGTGCATAGAGAAAGGACTTACACTGGAGACACTGCCTATAGAGGACTACAAGGCAATGACTGATACATTTGATAACGATGTATATGAGGCTATCAGCCTTGACACCTGCGTAAGAGAGCGTAAATCCGAGGGCGGCCCGTCACCGGACGCTGTTAAGGAGCAGATAGCACTTGCAGAAGCACGTCTCGGAGAGATCCTGGGCTGATGAAGAAAAAGGATCTTGTATTTACCATAGGTCTTTCCATATTAATGGGTGTCATATGGGTGCTGGGCGTCCTTGCAATGGGACTCTGGATACCTGTAAGGCCGAAGGCATATCTTTTCTGGTTCATAGGGATAGTTGTCATTACGCTGGTTATAAGCGTATGGCATTCCATGAAGGAGGATGAATCTGACCTCAAGGATCCCAAGAGACAGAAGTATATGCGAAAGACCACAAAGAAGAAAAAGAAGAAGAAAAAGTGAGAACGGAGGAATTCCAATGTCAGTTAAAGTATATATAGACGGCCAGGAAGGTACAACAGGCCTTAAGATACTGGAGCGTTTCGAGGGCAGAAACGATATCGAGCTGCTCCGTATAAGCGAGGATAAGCGTAAGGATTCCGCAGAGAGAGCAAGACTTATAAATATGTCCGATTACACCTTCCTCTGCCTGCCGGATGACGCTGCAAGAGAGGCTGTATCCTTTGTGGACAACGATCATGTGCGTATCATAGACGCATCTACTGCTCACAGAACAAATCCTGCGTGGGCATATGGTTTCCCGGAGCTCTCACCTGAGCACAGAGAGAAGATCCGCACCTCAAACAGAGTTGCAGTTCCCGGCTGCTATGCAAGCGGATTTGCTTCAATAGTGTATCCTCTGGTGAACAACGGTATAATCCCTGCGGATTTCCCGGTATTTGCCTATGCAACATCAGGCTACAGCGGAGCAGGCAAGAAGGCTATAGCTGTATATGAGGGAGAGGACAAGCCTTTCGAGTATGGCAGCCCCAGACAGTACGCTCTTTCTCAGCAGCACAAGCATCTGCCGGAGATGAAGGCTGTTTCAGGACTTGAATACACTCCCATGTTCAACCCTATGGTGTGCGATTATTTCAGCGGAATGGTAGTGAGCGTACCGATACAGACAAGAACGCTGCCAAAGAAGTTCACAGCTGAGCAGATACATGAGATGTATGCAAAGCACTATGAGGGCGCAAATATGATAGAGGTAATGCCTCTCATGTCCGCAGACGAGCAGAAGAGCTTCTTCCTTGCTTCAAATACACTCAGCGGACAGAACAAGATGCAGGTATTCGTATTCGGAAATGATGAGCAGGTTCTTCTCTGCTCAAGACTTGACAATTTAGGAAAGGGCGCAAGCGGCGCAGCTGTACAGTGCCTTAATATAATGATGGGAATAGATGAAACTACGGGTCTGGTTTGATCCCAGGTCGTAAGGGGAAAGCTTTTGAAATGCAAGGATGGATAGAAAATTTGCTCTGAGGTCAAAATACCATGAGAGCTGCTTGTAGGAAAGCACCTGAAAGGCCTGGTTCATGATTGCCCCCGTAAATTGGAGGTATTATTATGCATAACAAAACCTTGAGAGAATTATATGAGTATGACCTTATTCCTGATGACGGACTGAACTTCCCTATAGAGGAGTGGTTCAATGCCGTTATGGAAAAAACTGAGGATAAGCTTACAGTATCCGACGTAAGCCGTATGCTGAGACAGAAGATATTCTCAGTCGTAGCGATAAACAGAGCCATAGAAATGCTTAAAGAGGATCTTTTCACCGGCGAGATGTTTGAGGGACAGTTAATGGAAAACCTGTACAACGCCAAGGAGAAGTACCTCTGCAAGAGATATGATGATATCAGACCTATACTGAAGGACGCAGAGCTTAAGGCTCTCGTACATCAGTGGTCATGTGACGAGGACAAGACAGAATTCCTCCGTACTGTTGAGGACTTTATAAAGAAAATAGAAAACAAAGAGTAAAAGCAGTGCAGAGACGGTGTTCTGCCGTCCGTGGATGAAGTATATTATTCCGCCGTCAGGCGGCAGCGCAAGCTGAAAAAGGAGAATAAACCATGGATTTTAAACCCGTAAAGAATGTGAAATTCGTTGAGGGCGGAGTATGTGCCGCTAAGGGATTCCGTGCAAACGGTATACAGTGCGGACTTGCTCACAAGCCACTTACCGATACAGATGCAGCAAATGCTGATGCAAATAACGCTCTTCCTAAAAAGAAGAACGACCTTGCTCTCATCGTAGCTGATACAGAGTGTACAGCAGCCGCTGTATATACTACTAATAAGGTAAAGGGAGCTCCTATCCTTGTAACTAAGGAGCACCTGAAAAACGGCAAGGCAAGAGCAGTTATCGTGAACTCCGTAAACGCAAACACCTGCAATGCAGACGGCGTGGAGAAGGCAAACATGATGTGTGAGCTTGCTGCAAAGGAGCTTGGTATCGCACCTGAGGATGTTATCGTAGCCTCCACAGGCGTTATCGGTCAGGTACTTCCTATCGAGCCTATCGCAAACGGTATGAAGACACTTGCAGAGGGACTTACCTACGACGGAAATCCCCGTGCTCTTGAAGCAATAATGACTACCGACACCCGCAAGAAGGAGATCGCCGTACAGTTTGAAATGGGCGGCAAGACCTGCACAATGGGCGGAATGCTCAAGGGCAGCGGTATGATACACCCCAATATGGCAACAACTCTCACATTCATCACAACAGATGCTGCCATCTCCGAGGAGCTTGTCCAGAGAGCACTCAGCGATGTGGTAAAGGTAACTCTCAACCGTGCCAGCGTTGACGGTGACACCTCCACAAACGATATGGTATGCGTAATGGCTTCTGGCAGCGCAGGAAACAAGCCTGTGACAAAGGAGGACGAGGAGTTCGAGAAGTTCCAGAACGCTCTCTATGCTATAATGATGAACCTTGCAAGAATGATGGCAAGGGACGGCGAGGGCGCTACAAAGCTCATCGAGTGTGCAGTCACCGGCGCTGAGACAGAGAAGATAGCTGAGACAGTTGCAAAATCAGTTATCTGCTCAAGCCTGTTCAAAGCAGCAATGTTCGGTGAGGACGCTAACTGGGGACGTATCCTCTGCGCTGTAGGTTATGCTGATGCTGATTTTGATATAAACAAGGTCGATGTAAAGATTGGCTCTGAAAAGGGAGTAATAGATGTCTGCAAAAACGGCGCCGGAGTTGATTTCTCCGAGGATAAGGCAAAGGAGATACTCGGGGAAGAGGTTATCGAGATCATCATTTCTATCGGAGCAGGTCCGGGAAGTGCTGTAGCATGGGGCTGTGACCTCACATATGATTACGTCAAGATAAACGGCGACTATCGTTCATGAGGCAGCTTATATGAGTGAAAAGGAAAAATTTCAGGCTAAGGTCGCTTCACAGATAATGCCCGGAGAAAGAGTGCTCTGGACAGGCGGAACGCTGAAAAGGTCCTCAATGACAGAGCGTAAAGCAGAAGCTGTAAAGCTGCTATACATCATACCATTTTTTCTGTGGCTCATCGGAGGATTTGTTGCAGTTGTATCTGCATTGACTGAAGATTGGGGAGTTATGGTGTTTTCGCTGATATTCTTCGGCGGTCTGGGAGCACTCTTCTATATCGCTACGAGGAATACATATGCCGTAAATGCATATGCTGTAACTGATAAGAGATTCATTATCGTTGATAAAGCGGGCAGCAGAGCCTATGATATAAGGAATATCATCAACGTCAGGAATTTTGTCACAAAGCGCAAAATAGGATTTGTGGATTTCATGATATACGGCTTCGGAGCCTATACTATGCGTGGCATAGAGGATCCTGTAGGCGTCAGCGAGCTCATATGCAGGACCGCCTATGAAGCAGGTCAGGCTGCAAATAATATGCAGCAGAGGTATTGATCTGTATATTCTGCATTATTTAATTTTTATCATAAAACAATTATCAGGAAGTGTGAATCAATGGAAAAGATATCAAATCAGAATAAGGCTCAGGTGCTCATCGACGCCCTGCCGTACATTCAGAAGTACAATAACAAGATTCTCGTTATCAAGTACGGCGGAAACGCTATGACAAACAAGGAGCTCAAGGACGCTGTTATGACAGATATCGTACTCCTCTCTCTCGTAGGAGTAAAAGTTGTCCTCGTACACGGCGGCGGCCCTGAGATCAACGATATGCTGAAAAAACTCAATATCGAAAGCAAGTTTGTCAACGGCCTGCGCTATACCGATGACGCAACTGTTGATGTTGTAAAGATGGTGCTCTCAGGCAAGGTCAACAAAGAGCTGGTACAGCTCCTTGCACAGCACAAGGGCAGCGCTGTAGGCCTTTGCGGTATCGACGGCGAAATGCTCATGGCTGAGAAGAAGAAAACTGACGACGGTCAGGATCTTGGCTGGGTAGGCGGGATCACAAAGGTTAACACAAAGCCTATCCTGGATGCACTCAACAACGGCAATGTTCCGGTCATCGCTACAGTTGCAACTGACAGCGAGGGCAATACATACAATATCAACGCTGATACAGCCGCAGCAAGAATAGCTGCCGAGCTGGGAGCAGAGAACCTTATACTTATGACTGATATCGCAGGACTTCTCCGTGACAAGGATGATCCGTCAACGCTCATCCCGGAGGTAAATGTCAGTGAAGTCCCGTTCCTCAAGAGACAGGGCATCATCTCCGGCGGAATGATCCCGAAGATAGACTGCTGTGTAGAGGCTGTCAGACGTGGTGTACACAAGACAGTCATCATTGACGGCAGAGTACCGCACTCAATTCTCATTGAGATACTCTCAAATGAGGGGATCGGTACACAGTTCACATAATTGACGAATACACAAAAAATTTACCGAATTTATTGTGCAAATTATTGATTTTAATAGCGCTGCGGCGTTATAATTATAGTGTGTTTTGATTTGAAAGAGTAGGTCTGCGAGAAGGACAGACCTGTCCCACAGGAGGAAATAACAATGAACAATAACAAGAAAACTATCCAGAAATTCAACGATCACGTGGTACAGTCATATGGACGGTATCCGCTTGCTATGAAAAAGGGACAGGGCAGAAGATGTGTTGATGAAGACGGTAAGGAGTATATAGACCTCGGAAGCGGTATCGGTACCAATTCTCTCGGATACTGTGATGAAAAATGGGCAGATGCAGTATGTGCTCAGGTAAGAACGCTCCAGCACAACTCAAATTACTACTATACAGAAGTACAGGCTGAATTCGCTGAGAAGCTCTGTGAGACCGCAGGCTACAAGTCAGTATTCTTCGGAAACAGCGGTGCAGAGGCAAATGAGTGTGCTATAAAGACCGCAAGGAAATACAGCTTCGATAAGTACGGCAAGGGCAGACATAATATAATCACTCTTGTAAATTCCTTCCACGGAAGAACTATCGCCACACTTTCTGCCACAGGACAGGATGTGTTCCATAACTATTTCTTCCCGTTCGTTGAAGGCTTCATAAATGTAGAGGCAAACAATATAGATGACCTCAAGGCAAAGCTTGATGATACAGTTTGTGCTGTAATGATAGAGTACGTTCAGGGCGAGGGCGGAGTAAATGCTCTCCAGCAGGATTTTGTTGACGCAATATACGATCTCTGTGCAAAGAAGGACGTACTGGTAATAGCTGATGAGATACAGACCGGTGTGGGCAGAACAGGTAAGTTCCTTGCCGGCGATCACTTCGGCAAAAAAGCTGATATCACCACCCTTGCAAAGGGTATCGCAGGCGGTATACCAATGGGCGCCTGCCTTATGAACGAAAAGTGCAGCGGAGTTCTCACAGCAGGAACTCACGGCTCAACTTTCGGCGGAAATCCCATTGCCTGTGCCGGCGGACTTGCAGTCCTCGACAGGCTCAGCAGCAATGGTTTCCTGGATGAAGTTGCAAAAAATGCAGAATATATAAAGAAAGAGCTTGAAAAATGCAGCGAGGTAGCTTCCGTTACCGGCCTGGGACTTATGGTTGGCATAAGCCTCAAGACAAAGAAGGCCGGAGATGTGGCAAAGGAAGCTCTCAACAGGGGATTGCTCGTACTGACAGCAAAGGAGAAGGTAAGGCTTCTTCCTCCTCTTACAATATCAGAAGACGAGCTCAGGGACGGACTTAAAATATTGATGGAAATACTGGAGGAATAAATATGGAGATAACAGTAGCATCAAGAGGCAACCGATATACCGTTGAAGACAAGAACCAGAAGACCATGTATAATGTAAAGAAAAAAGGCTTTGGCCAGAGATATGTCATACTGGATATGAACAATTACAATCTCTATACACTTATACAGACAGGGGATGAAAGAAGACCGTTCTTCTCAATAGTGCTCAACGATGATACATTCCTGAAAATGGAGTGCAAATCCATGTTCCTTGATCCGACTATGATAGCAACGGGAAAGAATATGAAATATGAGCTCAAGAGCAGGGACAGGAAGAATTTCGAGATAGTCTTCAATGAAAAATCAGTGGGAAAGATCGAGACAAAGGTCGGAGTAACAGGGGATCTCCAGTACGATATAGAGATCGATAACAAGGCCTTTGACGACTATATCCCTCTGTTCGCCGTAGCCATAGATAAGGCGTTCGGTGAAATGAACAAGCAGAAAAAATAACCTGAAAGGATAAATATGATGAAGCACTTACTTAAAATGCTCGATCTCAGCACAGAAGAGATCATTGATATACTCAACCTTGCCGACCAGCTCAAGTACGAGCTGAAGCACGGCATCCCGCATCCGCACCTCAAGGGCAAGACACTGGGAATGATATTCCAGAAAGCCTCTACACGTACCCGTGTATCATTTGAAACAGGTATGTACCAGCTTGGCGGATATCCGCTGTTCCTCTCCTCAAACGACCTCCAGATAGGCCGTGGAGAGCCTGTACAGGATACAGCCCGTGTACTTTCACGCTATCTTGACGGCATAATGATCCGTACCTTCGAGCAGAAGGAAGTTGAGGATCTTGCTGAGTACGGCAGCATCCCGATAATCAACGGCCTTACAGATTTCTGCCACCCATGCCAGGTGCTTGCAGACCTTATGACGATCCGTGAGTTCAAGGGCAGCCTTGACGGCCTCAAGATGTGCTTTATCGGCGACGGTAACAATATGGCTAACTCCCTTATCGTAGGCGGCCTCAAGGTAGGCATGAGCGTATCTATCGCTTGTCCTGATGACTATCAGCCTCCGAAGGAGATACTCGATTTCGCTAAAGAATACGGTGATAAGTTCCAGATGACAAACAGCCCCAAGGAAGCTGCAAAGGGCGCAGATGTGCTCATAACTGACGTATGGGCTTCTATGGGACAGGAAGGCGAGGCTGAAAAGCGTAAGAAGGCTTTCGCCGGCTATCAGATAAATGACGACCTTATGGCTCTTGCTAATGAGGAAGCAATGGTGCTCCACTGTCTTCCTGCTCACCGTGAGGAGGAGATCACTGAGAAGGTATTCGAGGCTCACGCAAATGAGATATTTGAAGAGGCTGAGAACCGTCTCCACGCTCAGAAGGCCGTTATGGTCAAGCTTATGGCTAACTGATAATACATATAATAAAGAGCGCCGGATTTACTGGCGCTCTTTTTGTCCTCTTATATCGTCAATGACGGCTCTTATATGAAGAATCTGTTCGTTGGTCAGCCCCTCAACATCAAGAGTTGGCTTGTCGTTAAGACCGAGAAGGTAATCTGTGCTGACTGAAAAGGTTTCAGCGATACGCCGCAGCATATCTATAGATGGCTGTAAATTGGCGTTTTCCCAGTTGCTGACACATTGCTTTGTGACATTTAGCCGACGGGCAAATTGAACCTGATTTATTCCAAGTGACGATCTTAATTCTTTTATGCGCTCATAAAACATCGAGCCACCTCCACAAGTCATAAAATACAATACTATTGTAAACTAATACTTGACAAATATTAAATACTATGGTAAACTGATAGTTGACAAATAATAAGGAGGAATTACTATGAAAAAGTATTTGTTAATCATTTGTGCAATGGCAATGATCGCTTCACTAATTGGATGCGGCTCATCTGGTTCTTCCGGTTCATCATCAAATCATTCCTCAGTAGCAACAGACGGAAAGCAATCTGATGTTATAAGTATTAAAGATTATTATCTGTCAACGGATAGTAAAAATGAGCCATTACTAATCGTAAATTATGAATTCCGTAACTATACAGAAGAAACCAAAACGTTCAGCTCTTTATTCAAGGATAAAGCATTTCAGAATGGTGTAGCATGTAAAGGTATTGTCCTTATAGGAAATAAAGAGTTTGACGCAAATGCTGAAACCACAGAAGTACTACCGGGGTATTCATTTACTGTGAATCAGGCATATATAATCACTGACAATTCCGATGTGCTTATTACCGTGACTGGAAATAAAAACAAAAAAACATACATAGAGGAAACCATATCTTTAGACGAGTTGAAGGCAAAATCAGCAAATAATACAATAACTAACTTAGAAGAAAAAACAGAGACGGTTAAAGAAGATGTAACAGAGGCAACAAAAATTACTGAGATAGCTGATGAGGCTAAGTTATCAACGGAAGAAAACAACGTAATAAATAATAGTGGAATTCTTCCTGAAACTACAGATGAGTATGTTGATTACATAGGTAAAAGCTTTGAAATAGAAAATATATCACAAATGTTTGCAGGAATGATCGGTGCAGAGGAAGGAACAAGTTTTAAATACAATGATATAAAATTTGAAATATACCGATTTAAAGGATACGAGCAGATCCTTAAAGAGGCTGCGAAAGGTTCAGTTATCCTTCAAATTGAAGGTTTAGGTGAATATGAAACATTGTCAAGTGTAAATGGATGTTTTATGATGATATATGACACTCCAGATGATAAAATTATTGAAGCATTTGAAAGTTTGAAATAACAGAATGGAAGGAAAGGATAGGGCGAACCTATCCTTTTTTATTGACAAATCCCCGTAAAAATGCTATTATAGGCGTATCGAGGTGATAAAATGAAAGACATAATATGGGGAATAATAGGCCTCATAATAGCAGCAGTCGGTGCACTATACATGATGAAGCAGCTCCGTCTGAAGAAGCACGGAAGAGTGATACTTGCAGAGGTAGTGAAAGTGACGGAGAAGAAAAAGAACACATATGTACATACGATGCGGTTCGAGCTTGACGGGAAGACTATCGAAGAGGACGACAGGACAGGCTACAGCCAGCCCTTCAAAGAGGGGGAGACAAAGCTGATCGTTCTTGATCCGGAAAAGCCGGAGATATTCGAGTTTGAAGAGGATGTCAAAAGGAACATTACAATGGCAGCAGCCCTTGTTGCGGTGGCACTTGTTTTCTCAATAAGGTGGCTGATAATGGGACTGAAATGAGCAGTGGCAAAGTGTACAAAAAATAAGGGATATTGTGACGATTCTTTTAGTTGACAAATGGCAAAACCCATGCTATAATATAAAAGTCGCTTGACGAGGTAAACGAAAAGTTGAAACGACAGCGATAATCAGCATCTTGAAAACCAAACAATGCAAAAAGAAAAACGACCCTTGAGATTCCTTTAATGAAGAGTTAAAGGGAGTCAAGCAAAGACTTTAAAACGCAGTAATAACGCAAGCGTTATTGAACAG
>Ga0116145_1001912_pt1 | contig 19886 bp, 17 predicted proteins | sample AD_JPNHG1_MetaG_FD_89747 | JGI IMG/M metagenome (GOLD analysis project Ga0116145, IMG submission 89747) | Active sludge microbial communities of municipal wastewater-treating anaerobic digesters from Japan - AD_JPNHG1_MetaG | ecosystem: Engineered > Bioreactor > Anaerobic > Digestate | place... | reverse complement strand
CTCCTCCCGCGTCGTCCTCACGAGGGCCAGGCCCAGGGCGCCCTCCTCCCTGTATATCTCCCCGTCCCGATCGACCCAGGCGTACTGGGGACTCCCCATGAAATCGACGGCCACCTTCGTGAGCCCCAGGGGCTTTCCCCCGATCTGGAGGGTCTCCTGGCCCAGGATCTTGATCTTCACGGTCCTCACGCCGAGGGTGGCGGGATCGAAAACGGACAGGGAGGCGCTCCCCTTCCCCCTCGCCGCCCCCCAGGCCGCGGGGAGGACGCTGACACCTAGGTAGGGGGCCTCCTTCAGGACGAGGTCGTATCGCTTCATCTCCCCCGGGGGGCCCGCCCAGAGGACGAGGCGGCGGCCCCTCACCTCGCCGCGGGCGGCGAAGCGGAAGAGGTTCGAGGACAGGTCCATGGCGAAGGAGGAGAGGGTCAGATCGGCCTTGAGACGGCCCCGGGACGAGATCGCGAGGCCCTGGACGACGCCCATGGTGTTGACGCGCATGACCATGGTGTCGACGAAGCGCCAGGCCCCGTCTTCGCGGAAGAGGGACCGGTGGGTGTAACCGATCTTGCGCCCCTCCTGGAGGATGTCCATCCAGACCTCGCGGCCCTCTCCCCCCGGGACGGCCGGTGCCTCGGGACCCGTCGGCCCGATGAGGAGGGTCTCCTGACCCCCGACCCGCATGTACAGGAGGAAGAAGAACACCCCCAGGACCAAGGCCCCCGCCACGTGGTGCCACTTCAACGCCCGTATCGTCACCTTCGCCGTCCCTCCCATGGAAGACCCCATATAATCCGACGGACGGTGATCTTGTCAACACGTTCGGCAAAAACACCTTGCGGGAGGTGACCTTTTTTGATAGGCCACAGCGCCATGGAAAAGGACCCCTCTCTCAACCAGGCGAAGGACGTCTTGAAGATCGAGGCGGAGAGCATCCTGCGCCTCATCGACAAGCTGGACGATCAGTTCGTCCGGGCCGTCGAGACCATCTACGCCTCCAAGGGGCGGGTCATCGTGACGGGCATCGGCAAATCGGGCCTGGTGGGCAAGAAGATCGTCGCCACCCTGACCAGCACGGGGACGCCCGCCATCTTCCTCCACCCCGTGGAGGGGATGCACGGCGATCTGGGGATCGTGACGAAAGACGACGTGATCCTCGCCATCTCCAACAGCGGCGAGACCCAGGAGCTGAACGCCATCCTGGGGAGTCTCCGCGACCTGGGGGCTTCCGTCATCGCCCTGACGGGCCGTCCCGATTCGACCCTGGGCCTCGCCAGCGATATCGTCATCGACGTGGGCGTGGAGAGGGAGGCCTGCCCCTTCGGCCTCGCCCCCACCTCCAGCTCGACGGCGGCCCTGGCCATGGGCGACGCCCTGGCCGTCGCCCTCATCCAGAAGCGGAACTTCAACGAGAAGGACTTCTTCAAGCTCCACCCCGGGGGTAACCTCGGCGCCCGCCTGAGGGCCCGGGTGCGGGACATCATGATCCGGGGGAATCAGATCCCGAAGGTCCAGACCCAGACGGCCATGAAAGAGGCCATCGAGGAGATGGACAGGAAGAACAAGGGCTTCGTCCTCGTCGTGGATCGGGCCGGCACCCTCCTGGGGATCCTCACGGACGGCGACGTCCGGCGTCTCGTGAGGCGGGGGGCCGATTTCCTCGACCGTCCCATCGACGACTACATGACCAAGTCACCCAAGACCATCGACGAGAACGCCTCCCTCGCCGAGACCATCGAGGTCATGCAGAGGATGGAGATCACCACCTTGGTCGTCATCAACGGCAGGAACCGTCTCAAGGGGTACATCCACCTCCACGACATCCTCGGCCGGGGTGGCACCCTGAAGATAGCCCTCTGAAACGGCCGGGGATCCCCAGGGCCCCCTTATCCCCCCGAGGAACACCCCAAGACCCCGGGCGGCCCATGGAGGGCCCTCATCTCCCTCGTGGACAAACACCCCCCGGCGTGGTAGATACTCCCATCCCATGGTGACGAAAGGAGGAAAAGGTGATGAAGAGTCTTTACATCCAAGTCTTCGGCGTCGCGTCCTTGGGCCTCTTTTTTCTCCTGACCGCCTCTTTCTCCGGCGGGGCGGGGGCGGCCGAAAAGGCGGCGGGGGGTGACCTCAAGAAACTCGTCTCCAACATCCACTGGCTGGGCCACGACGCCTTCCGCATCGACGGCGACGGCGTCCGTATCTACATCGATCCCCTCATGCTCAGGGACGGCCTGCCCAAGGCGGACCTGATCCTCGTCACCCACGACCACGGAGACCACAACAGCCCCGGGGACGTGGCGAAGATCATGAAGGCCGACACGGTCATCGTCACGGTGGCCAAGGGGGCGGACAAGCTTAAGGGGGACGTCAGGATCGTCAAGCCGGGGGACGAGACGACCGTCAAGGGAGTCCGGATCAAGGCCGTCCCCGCCTACAACACCAACAAGTTCCGCAGCCCCGGCGTGCCCTTTCACCCCCAGGGAGCGGGTTACGTGGGTTTCGTCGTCACGGTGAAGGGCGTGACGATCTACCATGCCGGCGATTCCGATTTCATCCCCGAGATGAAGGGCCTAAAACCGGATGTGGCCCTTCTGCCCGTGAGCGGCATCTACGTCATGACGGCCGAGGAAGCGGCGGCGGCGGCCTCCGCCATCGCCCCCCGGGTGGCGGTCCCCATGCACGTGGGGGGTCCCGTGGGCGACTTAAAGTCCGTCGATGTCTTCAAGGCCAAGGCGAAGGTGCCGGTGATCGTCCTCCCCCTGGAGAAATAGGGGGATAAAAAAGGCCCGGGGGTGAGCCCCCCGGGCCGTTCCTTTCATGGTAGGCGGTACTGGATTTGAACCAGTGACTTCTACCGTGTGAAGGTAGCACTCTCCCGCTGAGTTAACCGCCCGTGGTCTTCGTCCTTACCCCATGGGGGCGTCTTTTTCAAGCAAAAATTCTTCCTACCTCCGGGGCGCCGTTAGGAAATAGATCAGGAACATGGCGGCGAGGATGAGGATGGTCACGATGCGGGGGACGATCTTCCTCAGCTCCCTGGGGAACAGTTCGGTCAGATCGGGCACGCCGTCCTTCAGGGGCAGGGGGATCCTCTCCCGCCGCGGCTCCTCGGCCGTCTCCCCATGGAGGGCCTGCGAGCGGGCCTCCATGGCCCTCGCCTCCCTCCGGAAGGCGTCCATGTCCTTCTTGAACGTCCCCATGACCCCCCTCGCAAAAGTATCCGACTGGATTTTTTTAAGCACAAATCCCCGCCGATGGGAAGGGGAAAATCGGAGGCAGAAGGTGGGAGGTCCCCTCCCGCGCCGGGGAGGGGACCTTTAAGGGGGGGTAGACTATGGTGACTCTCAGATCATCTCGAAGATGCCCGCCGCGCCCATGCCGCCGCCGATGCACATGGAGACGATACCTCTCTTGGCGTTGCGGCGCTTGAGCTCATGGAGGAGCTGGGCCGTCAGTTTGGCGCCCGTGCATCCCAGGGGGTGGCCCAGGGCGATGGCGCCGCCGTTGGGGTTGATGTCGCCGGCCCAGTAGCGGTCCTCGATGCCGATGGCGCGGCAGGAATAGATCGCCTGGGAGGCGAAGGCCTCGTTGATCTCGAAGACGTCGATATCCTTCGTCGTGAGGCCCGCCATCTTCAGGACCTTGGGGATGGCGTAGGCGGGGCCGACACCCATCTCCTCGGCCTTGCAGCCCGCCACGGCGTAGTGGGTGAGCCTCGCCAGGGGCTTGAGTCCCAGCTCCTCGGCCTTCCTCGCCGTCATGAGGAGGGAGAAGGCGGCCCCGTCCGTCATCTGGGAGGCGTTGCCCGCCGTCACGGACCCACCGGCCTTGAAGGGGGATTTCAGCTTCGCCAGATCCTCGAGGGTCGTGGGCCAGCGGATCCCGTCGTCGTAATCGAAGACGAAGGTCTCGCGGACCCGGCGGCCGTTCTTCAGGGTCTTGTACCTGAAGGCCGTGATGGGGATGATCTCGTCCTTGAACTTCCCCGCCTTCTGGGCCTCGTAGGCCCGCCGGTTGCTCTCCAAACCGAACTTGTCCTGGTCCTCCCGGGAGATGTTGTAGTTGGCGGCCACGTTCTCCGCCGTGACGCCCATGGACACGTAGACGTTCGGCATGGAGCCGTCGAATTTCCAGTCGGGGTTGGGGCGGAAGATGGAGCCCCCCATGGGGATGTGGGTCATGGTCTCGCAGCCGCCGGCGATGATCACCTCGGACCAGCCCGCCCGGATCTTCGCCGTGGCGTCGGCGATGGACTGGAGGCCGGAAGAGCAGAACCGGTTGATGGTCATGCCGCTGGTGGTGATGGGGAGACCGGCGCCGATGGCGAGGACCCGGCCGAGGTTCATCCCCGTCTCTCCCTCGGGGAAGGAGCAACCGACGATGAGGTCGTCCACGTCCTCGGGTTTGAGCTGGGGGACCCGGGCCAGCAGGCCCTTGATCACCTGAATCCCTATCTCGTCGGCCCTCGTCGCGGCGAGACCGCCTCTCCTGTACCTCCCGCCCGGGCTCCTCACGGCTTCAACAATGACAGCATCTATCATGACTTTCCTCCTTATCGTTTCTCGAAGGGGGCGGGGCCGTCAACGACGCCCCCGCCCGGTTTTCATCAGTTGCGCAGGGGCTTGCCCGTCGTCAACATGTGCATGATCCGGTCCTGGGTCCGCTTCTCGCCGCAGAGGCTCAAAAAGGCCTCCCGCTCCAGGTCGAGGATCTCCTGTTCCGTCACGAAGGTCCCCTCGGCGCAGTCGCCCCCCGAGAGGATGTAGGCCAGCTTGCGGCCGATATGGACGTCGTAGTCCGTGGCGAAGTTGCCGTGGCGCATGTTGTAGAGGATCGCCTCGGCCATGCCCCGGAAGTTCTCCCCCATGACGGGGATCATGACGGGCCTGGGCTTCTTGTAGAACTTGGCGAGACCGAGGACGACCTGCTTGGCGTCCCAGATCTGGTGATCCCTGTTGAGGGAGATCCCGTCGGTCTTTCTGATGAAGCCCAGCTCCATGGCCTCCATGGCGCTCGTGGCCACCTTGGCCGTCCCGATGTTCTCGAAGGCCTTGCCGTAGAAGGTCTGGAGGTTGAGACCGGCCTCGACGGCGCCGTCGGGGATGCCCTCCGTCACGCGGACCATCATCTCCTTGCAGCCGCCGCCGGCGGGGATGACGCCCACGCCCACCTCGACGAGACCGATGTAGGTCTCACCGCAGGGCTGGCACTTCGCCCCGTGCATGGCCATCTCGCAACCGCCGCCCAGGGCCAGGCCGGCCGGGGCCGTGACGACGGGTTTGGAGAGGTACTTCATGCGCATGTTGGCGTTCTGGAAGTCCGCCACCATCTTCTCGAGGATGTCCCAGTCACCGAGCTGGATGAGGGTGAGGACCTTGAAGATGTTGGCCCCCGCCGAGAAGTTGGGGGCGTGGTTGCCCACGACCATGCCGACGAAATCCTTCTCCACGATATCGCAGCTCTTCTCGATCATGGTCACGATGTTGTCGTCCACGGCGTTCATCTTCGTGTGGAACTCCAGGCAGACGACGCCGTCGCCGATGTCCACGAGGGTGGCGCCGGGGTTGGAGGCCACGACCTTGTTGCGCTCCTTGAGGCTGGGCAGGAGGATGATGCGGGGGTTCTCACCGATCTTCACGTAGTCCTTGGTGTCGAAATCGTAGTAGTAGAGGCCGTCCTCCTTCTTGAGGTAGAAGGAGTTGAAACCCTTCTTCAGCATCTCCTCCACCTTCTTGGGGACCTTCTTCTTGAGCTTCTTCATGACCTCGACGGCCTCTTTCACCCCGACGGCGTCCCACGTCTCGAAGGGGCCCAGGGCGTGGTTGTAGCCCCACTTCATGGCGTTGTCGATGGCCACGATGTTGTCGCAGATCTCGGGTATGCGGTTGGCGGCGTAGATGAAGTTGTTGCAGAGGTACTCACGGACGAGTTCCGCCGCCTTGTCTTCGCCGAAGAAGACGGCCTTGATGGTGGCCGCCGGTCCGAGGTCCGACAATTTCTTCGCCGCGGCGATGGAGTCGAACTTGGGCTTCCCGGCGGGGACGTACTCCATCTTCTCGTAGTCGAGCATCAGCTTGACCTTCTTGCCCTTGGCGTCCTTCGTCTTCTTGTAGAAGCCCTGCTTGGTCTTGTTGCCCAGCCACTTGAGCTCCATCATCTTGTCCATGAAGGGGGCGGGGACGAACATGTCCCGGGCCTCGTCATCGGGGACGGCCTCGTAGAGGTTCTTCATGACGTGGTAGCCCGTGTCCAGACCGACGAGGTCCAGGGTCCCGTAGATGGCCGAGCCGGGACGGCCGATGGCCTTGCTGATAATGGCGTCCACCTCGTCGATCTTGAGGCCCTTCTCCATGGTGAGGCGCACGGCGTTGGAGATGTCGTAGACGCCGATGCGGTTGCCGACGAAGTTGGGGACGTCCTTGCAGACGACGACGCCCTTGCCGAGGACCCGCTCGCCGAACTCGACCATGAAGTCCACGACCTCCTTGTCCGTCTCCTTACCGGGGATGATCTCCAAGAGCTTCATGTAGCGGGGGGGGTTGAAGAAATGGGTCCCCAGGAAGCGCTTCTTCAGGGAGGCGCCGAACTTGGCGCTGATGTCCTTGATGGGGATGCCCGAGGTGTTCGTCGAGACGATGCAGGTCGGTTTCACCACCTTTTCCACCTTGGCCAGGAGGTCCTGCTTGATCTTGAGGTTCTCCACCACGACCTCGATGACCCAATCGACGTCGGCGAGGAGCCCGAGGTCGTCCTCGAAGTTGCCGATGGTGATCATGGAGGCGTTCTTCTTGGAATAGAAAGCCGCCGGCTTGGCCTTCGTCACGCCGGCCAGGCCGTTGGCGGCGAAACGGTTCCGCCACTCCTTGCTCTGTTCCGTGAGGCCCTTCTTCTTGTCCGCCTCCGTCAGCTCGAAGGGCACGATGTCCAAAAGGTAGCAGGGGATGCCCGCGTTGGTGAGGTGAGCGGCGATGGTGGCGCCCATGACGCCCGCCCCGAGGACGGCCGCCTTCTTTATCTCATAAGCCATGATTCTCCTCCTTGTAATGTCTCTTCTGCGGCGGGTACTCCATGCATGCACAAGGGTCTCATGTTTCCCCGCCTCCGCAATCGTTAAACCGCCCCGTCACGCCTAGAACGACTCGATGGCCATCTCGATGGGGATCTTCTCGCCCTGCTTGATGACCTCGCAACGGGCCTTGACCGTGGGAAGCACCTCGGCGGCGAAGAACTTGGCCGCCGCCACCTTGCCCTCGTAGTAGGCCACCTCCGGGTCTTCGTGGACCAGGGCCCGCCGCTTGCCGATCGTGTCGGCCCCCTTGGCCTCGAAGATCTCCTCCAGCCTCTTCTGGGCGATCTCGGCGCCCCACAGGAGGAAATGCCCCACCAGGACGTCGCCGAAGAGCTCGAGGTAGGGAGAGGCGTTCAGGATGGGGATGAGGAAGCTGGAGCTCTTGCCCAGACTGGCGAAGGTCATGGTGAGATCGACGAAGGCGAAGTAGGCCTCCTCCAGCTTGGCGGCGTACTGCTTGAGACCCGCAACCGCCTTGGCCCTGTTGATGGTGTTCTGGACCTCCGCGGCCATGTTCATGACGTTCTTGCCCTGGTTCTGGCCCAGCTTCCGCCCCACGAGGTCCAGGGCCTGGATGCCGTTGGTCCCCTCGTAGATGCAGGCGATCTTCACGTCCCGCATGTACTGCTCCACGGGGTACTCCTGGCAGTAGCCGTAGCCGCCGTAGACGTCGATGGCCTTCGAGGTGACCAGGCAGGCCATGTCGGAGGAGTAGGCCTTGCAGATGGGGGTCATCAGCTCGGCGAACCCCAGGTATTTGGCCCTATCCTCGGGCGTCTGGGCGAACTTGGCCATGTCGAGGGCGTAGGCGGCGAAGAAGTTGATCGCCCTGATGCCTTCCACCATGGCCTTCATCCACAGGAGGTCCCGCCGGACGTCGGGGTGCATGATGATGGGCACCGCCTTGGCGTCGGGATTCTTCATCTCCCAGACGGGGGTGCTCTGGATCCTCTCCTTGGCGTACTGGACGGCGTGCTCGTAAGCGGCGGAGGCGTGTCCCAGGGCCTGCATGCCCACCTCGAGACGGGCCTCGTTCATCATGTTGAACATGATCCGCATGCCTTCCCGCTCCTTGCCCAGGAGCTCGCCGACGCACTTGCCGTCCTCGCCGAAGATGAGGGTGCACGTGGCGGAACCCTTGATGCCCATCTTGTGTTCCACGTTGCCCACCTTGACGTCGTTGGGCTCGCCGAGGGTGCCGTCGTCATTGACCCGGATCTTGGGGACGATGAAGATGGAGATGCCCGCCGTCCCGGGGGGATCCCCCTCGATGCGGGCCAGGACGGGGTGGATGATATTCGTCGTCAGGTCCTGGTCACCCGAGGAGATGAAACACTTGGTCCCCGTGATCAGGAACTTCCCGTCGGGGAGGCGTTTCGCCGTCGTCTTGAGGGCCCCGACGTCGCTGCCGGCCCCGGGCTCGGTGAGGCACATGGTCCCTCCCCACTCGCCGGAGTACATGCGGTACATGTACTTGTTCTTCATCTCCTCCGTCCCGTAGAGCTCGATGAGGTGGGCGGCGCCGCTGGTCAGGCCGGAGTACATGAGGAAGGCGAAGTTGGCCGCCCCGAAGAACTCCGAACAGGCCGTGTACAACGAAACGGGCATGCCCTGTCCCCCCACCTCGGGCGAGCGGACGGCGGCCAGCCAGCCGCCCTCGCAGAACTTCTTGAAGGCGTCGTGGAAGCACTTCGGCACCCGGACCTGGCCCGTCTTGTCCAGGTGGCACCCCTCCCTGTCACCCTCGGCGTAGGTGGGGAGGATGACGTTGACGGCCATCTTCTCCGCCTCGCTCATCATCATGAGGGCGATGTCCTTGGAGAAGTCCGCGTAGGGCTCCCGCTCGAAGAGCCCGTCGATCTTGAACTGCTCGAAAAGCAAAAACTGTTGATCCCTCGTGTTTACCAAACCGTTGCTCATACCGACCTCCTCTTTTTCGTCCAGTCGTCCGTCGTCACCAAACGAACCCTCGGCCCGTCCCCCGCCCTAATCCTCCCGGGGGGCCTTGAGACCCCGGATGAAGATCTCGAGGGTGGCCGTGATCGTTGACCTTATCCTCTCCTCCCGTTTCTGCTCCCGGCCGGTGAACAGGTGGAGAGAGATGATTCCGTTGAGAAATCCCCAGACGGCGTTGCGCTTGAGACGGAGATCCATCCCCGGGGGGAACTCGCCCGTCTCCATGCCCTTCTTGAAGATATCCTCAATAATTTCCATTGTTTTATTCGTAGCCCCGACGATCTGGGAGTCGATCTCCGACCGGAGGCTCATATTGTTCGTGTGGAGCATGTAGGTCATGAGGATGCGGAAGAGCTCCCGCTCCTTGAGGAAGAAATCGACGTAGACCTGGGAGAAGCGCAGGAGATTGTCCGCGGCGCTCCGGCCGTTGGCCAGCTGGTCCGTGACGGCCTGGTGGAACTTCGCCACGTCGTTGAGGAGGATCTGGGCGTACATCTCCTCCTTGCTCTTGAAATGGAGATAGACGGCCCCCTTGCTGATCTCCGCCTTCTTGGCGATGTCGTCGACGGTGACGGCCCTGAAGCCCCGCTCGAGGAAGAGTTTGCGGGCGGCCTTCAGGATGGCCCCCCGGCGGCTTTCCTTCTCTCTTCTCCTGCGCTCTTCAAGTCCCATGGTTGAGGGGCCCTTCCTTGAGAATGACGTGACCGCTGTTCAGATTATGAATTGTGGTCAAATTCTGACCGACGGTCAGAACGTGGATAAACGAAACACGTCTCCGTGTCAAGCTATTTTTTCCGTCGGAGACGTCGTTCAGGAAAACAGCTTTTCGCGAAGGGATTCCTTAGGATGGGTGACCGCGGTGAGTAAGGTCTCGAATCAGGACGACACGAGGCCGTGATAGGGCCGCCGGCCCGTCCCGTAAAAGAGGGGGGAGCGGAGGACCCCCATCCTGTTGAGGCGGAAGAGGAGGGCCGTCCGGAGGCAGCCGAAGCCGTACTTCACGCTCCTGGGGAGGTTGATGGAGGAGGCCTCGGGGAAGTACTTGGTGGGGCAGCTCACCTCGGCGATGGTGTAGCCCAGCCAGAGGATCTGGGCCAGCATCTGGTTGTCGAAGACGAAGTCGTCGGAGTTCTCCTCCAGGGGGAGGGCCAGGAGGAGCTCCCGGGAGAAGGCCCGATAGCCCGTGTGGTATTCCGAGAGCTTGGCCCCCATCAGGAGGTTCTCGACGAAGGTCAAGAAACGGTTGGCCGCGTACTTCCACGGGGGCATGCCCCCCTTCAGGGCGTACCCCCCGAGGATCCGCGACCCCAACACGCAGTGGTAGAGGCCGCAGGCGATCAGGTCGGCCATGGCGGGGATGAGCTTCGGCGTGTACTGGTAGTCGGGGTGGCACATGACGACGATGTCGGCCCCCTCCTCCAGGGCGAGGCGGTAACAGGTCTTCTGGTTGGCCCCGTAGCCCCTGTTGCGCTCGTGGACGTGGACCTTCGTCCGGGGGAGGGTCCGCCCGATGGCGACGGTCTCGTCGGCGCTCGCGTCGTCCACCAGGATGACGAGATCCACGACCCCCTGGGCCATCACCTCCTCGTAGGTCCGCCTCAGGGTCCGGGCGGCGTTGTAGGCGGGCATGACGACGACGACCTTTTTCCCGGCGATCATAAGGGACCTTTCCCCTCCAACATCCTTTGCGCGAAGGCACCTTTGATGCTACAATCGCCCCATGAAAAGCAAGGGGAAAAAGGGGAGCTTCACCGCGGCCCCGCCGGGTGAGCCCTCCCGCTCCGACCTCATCCCCCTCTCCCGGCCCCATGTCCCCAAGGGGACCCTCAGGGGCCTGGGGGCGATCCTCCGGGGGCGCCACCTCGCGGCGGGCCCCGTCACGGCGGCGTTCGAGGCGGCCCTCGAGGGCCTCACGGCGCCTGAGGTCGTGACGGTCAACTCGGGGACCACGGCCCTGATGCTCCTCCTGAGGGCCCTCAAGGATCACCGGGGGCGCGGCGAAGAGGTCGTCGTCCCCGCCTACTGCTGCCCTTCCGTCTTTTGGGCCGTCCGGTCCGCGGATTTGAGACCCGTCGTGGCCGACACGGACCCCGCCACCTTCGCCTACGACGCAGGGGACCTGAAGAGACGCCTCACGAAAAAGACCCTGGCCGTCGTCGTCGTCCACACCTTCGGGACCGTGAACCCCCAGGCCCTGTGGGACCTCCCCTTCCCCATCGAGGACTGTGCCCACACCGTCGGCTGCCGCCGGGGGGGGAGGCCCGTGGGCGCCCTCGCGGAGGCCGCCTTCTTCTCCTTCTACGCCACCAAGCTCCTCCACACGGCCTACGGCGGGGCCGCCAGGGCGCCGTCGGCGATCGCGGCCCGCATCAGGGACTACAAGCTGACCGACTCCGTCTCCAAAGGGACGCCCCGCGGCTACAACGTCTCCCTTTCGGATCTCCTCGCCTTCCTCGGCCTCGCGCAGCTGGCCGAGATCGACGCCGTCGTCGCCAAGAGGAGGAGGATCGCCCGGGCCTACGACGCCGCCCTCGCCGGGTCCGGTCTTCTCGTCCCGCGGGACTACGGGAGCGACGCCTGTTACCGCTACGTCGTCCGTCTGGCCGGCACCCCCATTGAGGAGGCCCGGGCCTTCTTCCGGTCCCGGGGGATCACCGCCAACCGCCCCTACGAGACCCCCCTCTTTCTCCTCGGGGACGCCGGGGCCTACCCGGGGGCCCGGGAGATCTACGACCGCGTCCTGGCCCTGCCCCTCTTCTACGACCTCACCCGCGACGAGGTGCTCAAGGTGAAGGGAGCCCTCAGGGACTTCGCCGCGGGCCTCTGAGACGGCCCGTCAGTCCCCCTTCGGGGTCTTCGCCCCCCTCTTCGCTTCCAGCTCTTTCAGGGCCGTCTCCAGGTTCCTCCTCGCCGCGCCGTACGCGTGGTCGAGGCGCAGGGCCTCCTGGAAACGGCCGACGGCGGCGGCGGGGTCGCCCCCCTCGGCCAGGGCGATCCCCAGGTTGTTGTGGGCCTCCGGCCAGTCCGGGCGGAGGGACAGGGCCCCTTCGTAGTAACGGCGGGCCTCGTCGAAGAGGCCCTGCTGGGCGAGGGCGACACCCATGTTGAAGAGGGCGTCGGCGTAGGCGGGACGCAGGCGCAGGGCCTCCGCCAGGTGGGGTACCGCCTCGGCGGGCCGACCCCGGCGGGAAAGGGCGGCGCCGAGGTTGTTGCGGGCGACCCAGTTGTCCTGGGTCACCTCCACGGCGTGCCTGAAGAGGGTCTCGGCGTCCCGCCAGTAACCCGTCTGGACGAAGGACAAAACGGCGAAGAGGACCATGGCCCCCGCGGCGGCGACGGCGAGGGTCCCGGGGGCGACGGGGGGCCCGTCGGCCTTGAGGGAGGCGGCGACGCACCGCCCCACCCCCGTCCTCTCCCAGCTCAAATCGTCGTAGGCGCCCGTCGTTCCTTCCGCCTCCGGGGTCCTCTCCACCCCCTCCCGCCGTTCCCCCAGGGATGCCCCTCCCCAGACGACGGCGATGAAGATCCCCGTGAGGGGCAGATAGGAGTACCGGTCGGCGAAGGCGTGGCTCCCGATCTGGACGAGGCCCGTGACGGGCAGGAGGGTGACGAGGTACCAGAGCCACCCCACGAGGAGATAAGGCCTCCGGCGGTAGTTCCTGAGGGCGCCGTAGGTCAAGAGAAGGACGACGGCCAGGGAGACGGCCACGTAGGGGAGGGGCCAGTGCCCCGGGTGGGGGTAGGGGACGGCGAGGTCGAAGGGGAGGAGGGTCTTGCCGAGATAGAAGGCGAGGGCGCAGGCGGCGTTCCCCAGGCGGGCCGCGAGGGGGTACTCCCCCAGGCCCTTGAGGGCCCCCGCCTGTTCCTCCGCCGCCACGGTCGCCAGGCCGACGGCGAGACCGACGATAAGGAAGGGCGCCTTTTCCAGGACGAGCCTCTTCCACCCCCGCCTCCCGAGGCGCCCGAGGGGCCACACGTCGAGGAGGAGCAATACGGCGGGCAGGGTGACGACCATGGCCTTGGAGGCCAGGCCCAGGACGTAGGCCCCAAGGACGGCCAGGTAGCTCCCCTTCCCCTCTTTCTCCCCGTAGGCGCCCCAGAGGAGGAGGGCGAAAGACCAGAAGACCCCGGCCAGGACGTCCTTGCGGGCGGCGATCCAGGCCACGGGCTCCACGTGGAGGGGATGAACGGCGAAGAGGGCGGCGACGAGAAAGCTCTTGGCCGTCTCGCCCGTCAGGCGGTCCAGGGCGGCGAAGAGGAGGAGGACCGAGGCGAGGTGCAGCAGGAGGTTCGTCAGGTGGTAGCCGCCGGGGTTCATGCCCCAGATCTCCCGGTCCAGGAGTAAGGAGATCCAGGTCAGGGGCTGCCAGAAACCCGCCTCCAGGGCCGTGAGGGCCCAGCGGAGGGAATCGGCCGTCAGGCCCGCCCGGATATGGGCGTTGGCGACGACGTAGGCCTGGTCGTCGTAGAAGACGAAATCGAAGGAGACCATGCGCCCGAAGACGACAAGGACCGCCGCGGCGAGGATCAGCGCCGGAAGGCGGCGGTTCTTGAAGAAGGGGGAGCCCATGGTTCGACACCTGCCCGGTCGTTTTGGGTGAGGGACGGGGCAAGGCCCCGCCTCGCCCATCTCTCCCCCCAAAAGGGGCAAAATGTCAACACCCGGAAGGCCCGGGGCCCCTCAAAGACTCAGAACCCCGCCGCCGGGCCCCCGGGGTTTTTCAGGAAAACGCATCTTCTTGTCCCTTTCGCGGCCGGGCCGGGGGTGAGAAGGCAAGGCGACGAAGAAATTCGGGGACACGATAACGCCTTTCCCCTGAAAATAACGTCAATAAATACGGCGGCTTACGAATTAAGTATTGTGTCGGCGTATTTTGCGGAGGGCCTCCAGGCCCCGGTCGATCTCCTCGTCGGTGTTGAAGTACCCGAAACCGAAGCGGACGGTCCCCGCCGGGAAGGTGCCGATGGTCCTATGGGCCGAGGGGGCGCAGTGGAGGCCCGGGCGGCACAGGATCCCGAACTCCTCCTCCAGGGTCATAGCGGCCTCCGAGGGCGAGACCCCCTCCAGGGTGAACGAGACGACGGCCGTCCGGGAGGAGGCGTCCTGGGGACCGTGGACCCTGACCCCCGGGATCGCCGCGAGACCGGCGAGGAAACGCCCCGTCAGCTCCTCCTCCCTCTCCCTGATCCGCCGGATCCCCTCGGAGAGGACGAAGCGCACCCCCGCCCCCAGACCGGCGATGCCGATCGTGTTGGGCGTCCCCGACTCGTACTTGTCGGGGAGGAAATCGGGCTGGGCCTCGAACTCCGAGCGGCTCCCCGTCCCCCCGTAAATCAGGGGCCGGAGGCGCTCCTCGACCCCCTCGCCGATGTAGAGACCCCCCGTCCCCTGGGGCCCGAAGAGGGACTTGTGGCCGGAGAAGGCCATGAGGTCCACCCTGGCCTCCCTGACGTCGATGGGGACGGCGCCCGCCGTCTGGGCGGCGTCGAGGAGGAAGAGGACGCCCCGGCGGCGGGCGATCTCGCCCACCGACGCCGCGGGCTGGATCTGGCCCGTCACGTTCGAGGCGTGGGTGAGGCATATGAGACGCGTGTCGGCCCCCAGGGCGTCCTCGATCCGGTCGGGCTCTACGACCCCGTCGGGCCCCGGCGGCACCACGGTGAGCCTCAGTCCCCTCTTCTCGAGGTGGCGCAGGGGCCGCATGACGGAGTTGTGCTCCAACGAGGAGACGACGACGTGGTCCCCGGGTTCCAGAAGGCCCAGGATGGCCGTGTTAATGGCCTCCGTGGCGTTCTTGGCGAAGACGATCCGGAAGGGGTCGTCGCAGCCGAAGATCTCCGCCAGGGCCTCCCGGGCCTCGAAGATGATCCGGCCCGCCATGACGGCCCGGCGGTGGCCCGAGCGCCCCGGCGAGCCCCCGACCTCCTCGGCGTAGGCCACCATGGCCCTGATCGTCTCCTTCGGCTTGGGCCACGTCGTGGCGGCGTTGTCGAAATAGATCACCCGGCCCTCTGTATCCTTCTCCATCGCTCTTTCCCCCCTTCCTCAAGACCCCTCGAGGGGCGCCTCGCCTTCCCAGGTGACCCGGCCCCGGAGGCGGGCGACGACCTCGTCCCTGAGCGGCGCCTCGACTCTGAGGCACACCCCGCAGTCGGAGCTGATGTGACGGGGCACGGGGATCAGCTTGTGGGTCACGCCGGCCTCCTTGAGGATCTTCTCCGCCTTCAGGGCGTGGCTGACGGAGGGGAAGAGAAAGACGACATGACCCCCCTTGGTCGTCACGGCCTGACGATCCTCCCCGCCGCCGTCAGGGTCTCGGCGATCTCGTACATGTTGGAGACGCGCCCCACGGCCAGTTTCTCCGTCAGGCCGTAGTAATTGAGACAGGTCCCGCAGACGAGGATCTCCGTCCCGCCCTCGGCGAGGGCCCGGAGGTCCGCCGCCGTCTGGGCCCCCTCCACGGCCAGCCTGACCCCGCCGTTGTAACAGACGACGACGTCGGGCCGGGGTTTCACCTCCAGGAGGGTGTGGACGAAGGCCCGCAGGAGGATGTCACCGAGGGTGTCGTCCCCGCCGCCCATGCGGTCATGGGCAAAGACGATCACCGTGGCCCCCGCGGCGCGGGGGGCCTTCGTGCCGCGGGTCTCGGGCGAGGCCTCGGCGGGGGCCTCCGCCAGGGGGCCCTCCCGGGTGATGACGATCTCCCAACACCCCCCTTCCCCACCCTCGACGGCGAAACCGCAGGCGTTCCTCAGGGCCAGGCGGCGCAAGTTCTCCACGGCCGTCTCGTTGTCCACCAGGACCTTCACCCGCGCGCTCCCCTCGAGGGCCTTCTTGGCCAGGACCACCGGCCCGGGACAGGCCAGGCCCCGGGCGTCTATCGTCTCTTCCATGATCGGGTCCTCCTCGACCTTCGTTATTCTCTCTTTCGCCCCCTGGGCCGCGACGTGTTAATGGTGGAGATGACCTCCGACTCGGCGAGGGAAGCCTCCCTGATGAAATCGGCCAGGGAGAGGCCCAGGGCCGCGGCCATGATCTCCAGGAAGCGGCCCGTCCCGGCGGCGCATTTATCGTTCATGTGAAATCTTTCGATGCGGCCGTCCTCGCCCAGGGCGATGGCCTTCGTGTCCTGGCCGCCGATGTCCAGGACGGTGCGACAGGAGGGGAAAAGTCTCCGGGCCCCCACGGCGAAGGCCTTGATCTCGCTCACGGTCCCGCAGCCCAGGTAGGAGGCGGCCAGACGCCGCCCGTAGCCCGTGGCGACGATCTTCCCCTCAGGCGCCCGTCCCAGGAGTTCCCGGCAGACCGCCATGGGGTCGTGGGACGTGGGGGCCTTGAGGATCGTGAGCCCGGCGCCGTTGTTCAATACGGCCAACTTGATCGTCCGGGAACCGATGTCGAGGCCGAGGGTCGTCACGGGCGCGAATACCTCCCCCTCCGGTCCCGTCGGGACCTTCCGGACGTCTTCAGGGGTCTTTCGGTCTTTCTTGGTGTCAAAGCCGCGTCTCACGAGCCGCGCCGCCTCCACGCCGGCGCGGCCCCGCGGGACGCTACGGGGCGAGGGGCCGGGTGAGGGGCAGAGACGTCTCCTTGGGAACCGCCCGGGTCCCCTGGGCGACGCCTCATATCAAGGGTTTGAAAATCAATAGTATCTTCATGGAATCACCGCCAGGACCGCCTCTTAGACGATCGCCCCCCCTTTGTCAAGCCCAAAGGACGGTATCGTTTCGGAAACGCCCGGTCGCCCCCTTTCCCCTTGTCTGTCCCCACCCTTTTGGGGTAATCATCCCGGACGGCCGCCCCGGCCGGAGGCACCGGTCCTCGCCCGAGGAGGGGCGGCGTGTCACCACGTTCGAGGAGAAAGGACCATGGAATGCACCTTCGGCCTCTATGACCTCATCGCCCGCCAGGCCGCCCTCTTCCCCCACCGGGAGGCCCTCCGGCGCAACGGAGACGTGTTCGACTACGCCCGCCTCGAGAGGCTCGCCCGCAGCCTGGCGGCGGGCCTGGCCGCGGCGGGCGTCAAGACTTCCGACCGCGTCGCCGTCCTCTCCCACAGCCGCGAGGAGATCCTCGCCCTCCTCGTCGCCGCCTCCGCCCTGGGGGCCGTCGTCGTGCCCCTGAACGTGAGGCTGACGGCGGAGGAACTCGCCTACATCGTCGCGGACTGCTCCCCCGCCCTGATCTGCGCCGACGGGGACCACGGGGAGACGGCCCGAAGTCTGGCCCGCGGCCTTTCCTCGTCCTTCGAAGATCTCCACGGGAAGGGGGACGCCCCGGCCCTCGCCGGGGGCGACGCCTCGCGACCCTGCCTCCTCCTCTACACCGCCGCCGTCTCCGGGCGTCCCCGGGGCTGCCTCCTGAGTCAGGCCAACCTCCTGGCCTGCGGGTTCCAGCTCCGGGATATCCTCGAGATCACCGGGGGTGACGCCCTCGTCGCGACCCTCCCCCTCTTCCACATCGGGGGCCTGGGGGCCGCCGTGGCCGCCCTGGCGGCGGGGGCGAGGACGATCGTCATGGAACGCTTCGATCCCGCGGCGGTCGTCCGGGCCGTCGCGGACGACGGGGGGACCCTGTTCATGACCTTCCCGCCCATGCTCCAGGCCGTCCTGGACGCCCAGAAGGGGGCCGGGGCCGACCTCCCCTCCCTGAGGGCCGTGGCGGGCGTCGACGCCCCCCCGACGGTGGAGGCCTTCCTCGCCCAAAACCCCCGGGCCCGTTTCTTCACCCTCTACGGCCAGACGGAGGTCATGCCCGTCTCGGGGGGAGACTGGCGGTCCCGGCCCGACAGCGTCGGCACCTGGGCGCCCTGGGCGAGGGTGGCCCTCCTCGACGACGACGACCGCCCCGTCGCCCCGGGGGAGACGGGCGAGATCTGCGTCCGGTCCCCCTCCGTCTTTCTCGGCTACCTCGGCCTCCCGGAGGAGACCAGGCGCTGCGGCCGCCACGGCTGGCACCACACGGGGGACCTGGGGCGCCTCGACGAGGAGGGCTACCTCTACTGGGCGGGGAGAAAACCCGAGAAGGAGCTCATCAAGACGGGGGGTGAGAACGTCTACCCCGCCGAGGTGGAGAAGGTGATCCTCGAACACCCCGCCGTGGCGGAGGCCTGCGTCTTCGGGGTGCCCGACGAGCGGTGGGGCGAGGCCGTCTGGGCCGCCTGCGTCCTGAGGGAGGGCCGCGGGGCCGGGGAAGAAGAGATCATCGCCTTCGTCGCCGACCGCATCGCCCGCTACAAGCGCCCCCGGGGGGTCACCTTCGTCCGGGAGATCCCGAGGCGACCCGACGGCACCCCCGACCGCCGCAAATTGGCCGACACGATACCTAATTCGTAACCTGACGTACTTATTGACGATATTTTTGGGGAAAAGGCGTTGACGTGTCCCCGGATTAATGGAGACACACGCAGGAGTATTTATTCCCAAGCCGGGGGCATCCCCTGCCCCAGATCCCAGGACAAGCCCTCGGTGGATATCGCCCCGTGCGCCTTGGCATCGAAGGTCAGCCACATACCCTGCAAGCGCCGGGCCAAGGCCACATAGGAGGCGTCATAACCCGTCAATCCCAGGTTGATGAACCTCTGGGCCTCCTCCGCCAGGTCTCTCGTCATGGCATGTCTCAACATCCCACCCTCCAGGATGGGCATCATGGCGATCACAAAGGCCTCCCACCCCCGGGGATGCACACGGCACAGGACGGAAAAGACCTCAAAACAGAACAGCTCGGGCACGGCGAAGGTTTCCGGCCTGGAAACCAAACGCTCCAGCACGGCCTCGGCGTGGGGATGGGCCTCGTCCACAATAAACCAGCGAAGGGCCACCGAGGCGTCGATCACCCACATCATGACTCGTAGCCCCGCGTCTCCCTGAGGACGGCGAGGCTGTCTCTTTCGGCACCGCGGCGCTGCCTCAGGGATTTCACCGTCTCCAAAAGGGCCTTCTTTTTTTCTTCCGCCTGGTAATCCAGAAAGCGCCGTTCGAAAAGTTCCGGGGTGATAAGGACGGCCCGGATCTTTTTCCCTTTGCTGACCAGGATCGGTTCGCCCTTTTCCGACAGATCCCGGAGGACCTTCCCCAGGTGGTTTCTGAGGGTCAAGGCAGTGATGGTGTCCATGAGCCTTTCCTTTCCAAGGCACAATGATGAACGATTATAGAAACGGTCTCGATACCCGTCAAGAAAATACGGCGACACGATACCTAATTCGTAACCTGTCGTACTTATTGACGATATTTTTGGGGAAAAGGCGTTGACGTGTCCCCGGATTTCGCCGGTGCCTCGGCCTGCCCCCCGGGCCTGAGGGTCAATAAGATGTAACCCTGAGGTTGTTCTCGGGCGGCCCCCGGGAGAAGGGAAGAAAAATTAGAGGGGCAAAATTTTTTGTCGATCGCCGATTCATCAATGATTTCAAGTACTCTACCTACGTCGGCGCGCCGACATACCCCCGCGTTCCTCCGGTTTTGATCTAATACAGCCTTGATAATAACCTCATAAATTGGGCCGAGATTCGCCCCAAAAACGGCCGTTTTCGGCCCGTTTTTCGGGGACAGAAAAAAAATGGGCCAAAACGGCCCGTTTTTTCCCCCTGGAAGGGCAAAATGGGGCAAAAAGACCCGTTTTTGGAAAAGGCCCCGCGGCGGGACGAAGAACGGGGGGGGCGACGGGGAAATCGGGCAAAAGGGGCCGTTTTTTCCTTGGACCCCCCCGGGGTCCGGCGTCGAAACGGCCGAAAAAGGCCTTTTTCCCGTGAGGCTCCCCGGGCCCGGCGAAGGGACGGGCAGGGAGGAGCCGTTTTTGCCTAAAACAACCCCGGCCCCGGCGGAGGGGATCCGTGCTTTTCGCCCCCTGGGGCCCTCACACCCCCCG
>Ga0116145_1001910_pt1 | contig 19910 bp, 18 predicted proteins | sample AD_JPNHG1_MetaG_FD_89747 | JGI IMG/M metagenome (GOLD analysis project Ga0116145, IMG submission 89747) | Active sludge microbial communities of municipal wastewater-treating anaerobic digesters from Japan - AD_JPNHG1_MetaG | ecosystem: Engineered > Bioreactor > Anaerobic > Digestate | place... | reverse complement strand
TCCCATTATTCCTGTATCTAAATTGTCAAAATAGATTTTATAACCTGTGAAGCTGTCACTTGAAATAATTAAATCCCAATTCTTACCTTTGTTATATGTTTTACAAAATACCGAATGAGGCATAGAGTCATAAATGTAATAATTAATTAAACCAGTGTCAGGATTTAAGAAATATACCCCTAAAACACACTGTGATTTTTCAGGTAAAGGAATTTGATACCATTGTGCACTTGCAAATTGATAATTTATAGTTATCATTACAATTAATAAAATTATTTTTTTCATAATTATTTTTTTTAAAGTTACTTATAATTTACTGGATAACTATTTGGATCACAATAATAGCATGGTGCACTCTCATTTCATTTGCCACTGTATTGATTATTTGTTAAAATATTTGAGCCGGGTGTACTCCAATATCCTCTCGGGCAAACCAAATCTACTAAACAATAATACTGTCTGCTTGGGTCAAGATTTAGCCATACTTCATTATATGGAGATAAATCAATCAAATGGCAACGATTAGGAAATGCTAGTGGAGGAACTGAATATGCTAAACCATTTGCCGGGCATTTAGGTGAATAATTTTGGCCATAAACATTCAGTGTAATATCAACATAGTTATCCCAGAAATAATTGTCTGCAAGGGTGTCGAATAAGCAGTTTTGAATGGTATCCACCCAATTGCTAGCGCAACAAGCCCCCGCAAAACTATATTCAGTAAACATGAAACTTTATAATTATTCTTTCATCACCTTCTCCACCCAAACCCCATTTTCATCCACTACTTTGACAAAATAAACCCCTTTGGACAAACCGCATATATCAATCTCGTTCTCCTGATTATGAATATATTGACTAAGCAGTGTTTGACCATGTAAATTCATAATATACAGTTTACCCATGCAGGGAATTTCCCCATTGCATTTGAGGGTGATGATGCCGGAAGTAGGATTGGGATAGCAAGTGTAATTGCTTCTTATGAGCTCTGTTTTTTCAGGAATGCCTGACAAAATATCTTTTAAAGCAAAGGAGCCTTTGTAAAGGTTGGTTACACCACCTCCGGGGAAACTAAGAAATAGGTAAACCGAATCTTTGTCATAAATACAATTAATATCATGTAAATTATATATTGGAAATTCTTCACCCAAAAAAGCCCAGTTATTTCCTCCGTCTTTCGTGAGAAATAATCTCTTAGGTTGATCTGGTGATACAGCAAAACCAACATTACTATTATAAAATTCAATATCTGAAAGATTTTGTGTCTGTATTTTTAAAGTATCCCACGAAATCCCACCATTAGTAGATTTCAGAATCATATTTGAAGATTGTAGCAATGCATAAGCTGTGTCTTCTGAGGTAAACTGAAAGGCTGACCAAGGCCAATTGCCTGAAATAGTATTTACTAAATTCCAGCTTGTACCTCCGTTTGTGGTTTTGTAAATCCCAAAGTTTTTTTTATCAAGGCCATATCCGATGCTGTCGTTAATGAAATGAATATTAAAAAGAGATTTATCGCAAACTTTTAATATTTTTTCACCTAAACTGCTTATTAAAAGAGTTAAATTGAATTCTTTTTGATAAGTAATTACGACATTTTCACCGAGAATAGCAACTTCTTCATAAGTTATCGAATCAGGCATAATATTAAAGGAATCAGGCCATGTTGATGCATAATCGAATGTACGACCTAATTTAATAATGTTCCAGAACCCTCTCTTTTTGAAAAAAAGGTCTCCAAAACCAGTACTATCATTAATAAACGCGGGGTGCCAAACATTTGTTTTTTCAATCCATGTTTTTCCTCCATCTTTTGTAAAATACAATGTATTTATAGCTTTAACATTGTTCCATGCTCTATAGTAATAAATGTTTTTTGCTACTATAATTAATGAACCCATACTCCCGGCACTTCCTGGGGCAAAATTTATCCATTGAGAAAAACTCACAAACGGATAAAGAAATATAATTAAAATTAACTTTTTCATCTTACTTTTTTTTAATGTTAACGGGTATAATCATGATATTTGTTTCCTTGTGCTTGATTTTTACAAGGATTTGTAAAGGTATTGTCATAAGTACAATTATTACCATTTATAAAAGGAAGATACCTGCTGTCCCATAAAGCTTTGCAACAAACACTATTTAAATATTGCCACATTGGCCATTGAGGGATTGGCTGATTCGACCAGAATAAATCAGGGTATGGGGACAGGTCAATAATATGACACCTTTCCAGAGGTAATGCATTTTGATAATAAATACAATTAGTAACAGGTTGTTGATACCCATAGTAATTATTCACCTCATCAATCACCGGGTCAACAAAATCGGAACAAACATAGCTGCCTTTTAAGGGTCCGAAATAATTGCTTACTATTTCGTGATGGAAAGCTTTACCTGATAAAGTACTGCATGCACAAATCATATTAAATGCCCACTCCTGAATCATAATATCCACATAATTGTTTTCGAAATGGTTGTTATAGGCATGCACAATACCACCTCCGTAAAACACATCGCGCCCGCTGCGGTCGCGCTTACCAGCATAAATGGCTACATTGGCTCCCGTAATCACCGAGTTGCTTATTTTTAAATATCCCTGCGAGTTCACCGTATCATCACTGCATCCATCAATATTGCCTTGAACTTCAATGCCTTCCCAATCGCAACTGCCAATACAACTGCTGTCAATAATCAGCTTTCCACCTCTTTCCACAATAATCTTTGAACAGTTTCGCATGATAAAATCAACATTTTGTAAATGCAGGGTGAAACCTTGTGAAATGATAAGGTCGGCATCAATAATTTTTGTAATATTACTTAATTTTTTATAACTTCCTGACCAACCTGGTAAAGGAAATCGTTTTTCAGTTGTAATATCAGCTTCAATTCCTTCATCACAATAATCAGTAAATAATACCTGAATACCTGCTGAATCCATACAATCTGTATACTTATCCCTTACATAAACATAATAAGTATCAGCAACCATAACTGAAATCTTCTGAGTTGTATCACCTGTATTCCAATAGTAATTAAAATCACCATTGTCGGTTGTTCTAGCTGTAAGTTCATATTCATTCATATTGCATAAAGACAGGCTTTCATAAGAAATATAAGCTGTAAAAGTATCCATAACTTCAATTCCCACCTTTGCAGAATCAGTACATCCATGTTCATCTGTATAAACGTATCTAACCTGATGATATCCTGCTCCCTGTGAAGACGGATCAAACAAGCTGTCATTTGTGGTATTGTACCATGTTCCGCCTGTAAAAGAATCGGGATTTACTTCTATTACAAAAGCTTCATCGAATAAGCAAACTGGGGTTTTTGGTGGATCAAGAACAAATTTGGGTTTTTCGTAAACAAGTATGTTGAAAAAGACAGAATCGCTGCAATTATTTGTATCAGTAAATTTATAGTAAATTTCATTGATTCCGGCAACAGAAGGATTAAATATATCGTTCGATGATACATTATTCCCATAATAATGTCCCCCTGAGGGTAAACATCCATATAATGTTATTGGGCTGTCGCCTTGACAAAAAGGGCCAACATTCCCTTCACATGCAACTGTTGGTGGTGTATGCAGTTCTATATGTATGGTGTCGCTACTATAACAACTATCGAGTGTCATAACTTCAAGAATATAATCTCCACTGGCATTAACTGTAATACATCTTGATGTTTCACTCGTACTCCACTGATAACTGTATGTGCTGTCAAAAGGTCCGCAAATAGTATATTCTGTAGCACACAATTCTTTATCAGGTCCAAGGTTAAAGAATGGACTTGTTAATACCCTTACATTGGCAGTATCTGTTTTTCGGCAACCTGAGTCTTCAACGGTAATCAGGTATGTGCCAGCCTGAGTAACAGATAGTGTATTTGAATTCCCCAAAATATTATTTGAATCCAATGTTGACCATCTATAAAACTGAAATCCGCTTTTAACTCTCAAAGTTACAGGCCATGAACTTGCTTTGTCACAAAAAACAGTATCTTTGGGTTCAACATTAAAATCAGGTCTGATCACCAAATGAACAGAATCAATCGTATAGCATCCAAGGGGATTGGTAACTTTTACCCAATACCATCCTGTTTTACATACCGTATCAGCATAATTTGTTTTTCCTGTACTCCATAAATATGTATAAGTAGAATCATAAACTGCATTCAGTATTTTGCATGATCCGCAGATTGTATCGTTAGGTCCTAAATTAACAATAGGTTGAGGATTTACAAATACTGTTACTGTATCTGAATCGGAACAACCGGCTATAGTAAACTTAAATAAATAAGAAGTTGTAAATTTTGGACAAACGACTACTTTATCAGTTGAAGCAAATGAATTTGTATCTCCAAGTATATACCATTCAAATGAATAAGTGATATTAAGCATACTGTCATAATCGGATCCAATCGTTACACATTGATTAGTGTCGCAAATATACTTATCTCCTCCTGCGTCTGCTTTAACTTTATATAATTCAATGTCATCAAATTTTATCCAGTGCAAGATTGGTGTTGTAGCATCAGAATACAAAACAAGAATGTCATAATTATCATCAGCAATAAAACAGCTTTCTACTTTAATAAATTGATTTGTACCCGGTGTTTGATTGGCAATGATTTGTTTCTGTATTGAATTATCAATAACAGGGCACTCGGTACATGAAATATTGGTAGGGATATCATTTCTGTGAGAAAGCATTGCCTGAGCAGTGCCAGTTCCATTTATCGCATTATTTATAGAATCATACCTGAAAATCATCATTGAAAATGCATACCTTTCTCCTGGTTCAAGGGAATCAATATTTTGCCCGATTGCTTCACAGTGCAATTCCTGATACGCAGCTGGGACATATCCCCAAACCCGGCCGGAAGATGGCGTTGAATGGACATATCCTCGCATTAAATCTGGTGAATGTAAAATTAGTCTCCAATTTGGGACCATATTTTCCGCAAATGGATTCCAATTCATACCAGTTGTATCTCCTGTAATTTTTGGATTTTTAATTAAATTTGACTGAGAAAATGCTGTAAATTGTAAAGTACACAAAATCAGCAAGATAGAATAGGGGGGGGGTAAACTTACTCCTCCTTTAATCATTTTTCGTTTCATTTATTTGATTTTTGTTATGATTTTATAGCGCAAATATATGGTAAAAAAAATAATTTTAATCAAAAATTTTTATTTTTGTTTTTATGAGTAAAGAATTAATTTTATTCACATCTGTCCAAAATAAAAAAATTTGAAAGGGTTGGCAAAAGTTGCCTGAAAACAGGCAACTTTTGCAAAAAACAAACAAACCAACCCATGGTAAAAATAACGCTTTTAAGTCAAATCATAAGTTTATTTCCATGAGAAGATTTTAAACAACTTGTCGGGGAACATGCGGTTAAGACACCTATGGCTTGATTTTTAAAATTCCATTTCTCTCTTTCTTTTTGCGTTTATACTATCATTTTTTTACTTTTGTAAATTATTTTGGGCAGCAGTGATTTTATTTGGTCATCGATAAACAAATGGATTTTTTCAGTTATCAGGTTTAACTAAAAAAACTTCAGTGTCAAATCTGAAATTCAGACCGCCTGATAATGTAAAATCTATGCCAGACTCAGGGAAGAATATCGCGGTCAAGCCATCTTTTTTTGTGACGGAACGAAGATAAAGAAGAATGCGACACACAGAGCACCGGCAGCAGAAACAGTAAACATGGTTTGAGGATTAAAAATATTCCATAGCAAGCCTCCCAACGAAGAGGCCAGAAAAGCGGCCACACTTGCCAGAGAGTTATAAAAGCCAAGTGCGGTAGCTGTATGAGTTTTGGGTGTGATGTTGCTGATCCATGCTTTAGAGACACCTTCTGTGGAAGCTGCATAGATGGCATAAAAGGCAAAAATAATAGCCGTCAGCCAGTAATTTTTTCCACTCCATCCAATAGAGAAATAAACAATGGCAAATACAAAAAAACCGAGTATTAACACGTTTTTCATGCCAATTTTGTCAGCCAGCGAGCCAAGCGGAAAAGAAAGGAGTGCATAACACAGGTTGTAGAAAATATAAAAAGCAATCAACTCCACATCGCTGTAGCCTGCTGTATTCAACATTAATAACAGAAATGCATCTGAACTGTTGATAAGGGTGAAAGCAAGCAGGCCGGTAACAATTTTTCTGTATTCTCCTGACGACTGTTTCCAGTATTTGAAATAGGCCAGAAAGGGAACCTTGATTTTTTCTGTTAAAACAGCTTTTTTTTCACGAAGAAAAAAAGTAAGTAATATGGCAATCAGTCCGGGGATGAAGGCAATGAAAAAGATGAGTTTATATTGCTCGGGATAATAATAAAGGAAAGCCAGAGCAGCAGCAGGGCCGATGGCTGCACCAAGTGTATCCATACCTCTGTGAAAACCAAATACTTTCCCTTTGTTTTCGGGATCTGATTCATCGCTGAGGATGGCATCCCTTGCACTTGTTCTTATTCCTTTACCCAGCCTGTCGAGTGTTCTTGCTCCGAAAATCCAAAGCGGGAAAGTAAACAAGGCCATCATGGGTTTTGAAACAGCGCTCAGGCCATAGCCCCAGCGAACAAAAGGGACTCTTTTACCGATGGTATCAGATAATTGTCCAAAATAACCCTTTGATAATCCGGCAGTCAGCTCCGCAAGGCCTTCCAGAATTCCGATCAGTAAAACAGAAAATCCGATGGATTTGAGGTAAACAGGCATGACCGGATAAAGCATCTCGCTGGCAACATCAGTGGTGAGGCTGACAAAGGACAGGAGCAGAATGGTTTTGGTCAGGAACTTCTGGCGAAACATCAAAAAAGTTTCAAAAGATTGGGTGACTGATGGGATTCGAACCCACGGCCCTCAGAGCCACAATCTGATGCTCTAACCAACTGAGCTACAGCCACCAAATAATTGCGCTGCAAAATTATGTAAAGTTTTAAAACTGGAAAATGAAAATTTATTCGAAAAGGACTGCATTTGATGCCTTTATAGTTGTTCTGTCTTTAACTTTAATTTCGTTGCCTCCGGATGAACCGGACAAAAACTGAATAAATAATTCAGGACTGTAGATTTGAAAACATGAAAAAAGCAACAGAAAATTCAGTGTGAAATAAAAGCTGTAAGTATAAGCGAAGCTGAACAAAATGGTATAGACTTAACCATGAGAAAGTACCAATTATCCTGTAGTCTTTATTATACCTGAAAGGTTGCTGTTCAGGTACAAAGTTTTAAACGATAAAAAGAATATTTTTTTATTCACAGCAGAATTTACTAATACTCAAATCATTGGTGATTTAAGTATTAATAATAACATTTTAGCGACAAAGGAAAATATATTAGCTTTGTGTCATGATTCAATTACCGGAAGGCTATATATTGATTAAAAAAGAGGATGATAATCACCTGCTTCAGACAATACAAAATTTGACAGCAAGAGTAGAGGAATCAGAAAGTCAATTCAGAAAAAACAGAAGCAACCGCAATAAGCTCCTGTCCACAGATATTTTTATAAAACCAATTAAATACAATAGAGCACAAAATTGGAAACATCAGGGTGCAAAAACTGGTGATTCAATAAAATTAGTCCCGGTTTTTAGTGAACAGAAGCAAAACAGTAACACTGTGAGTTAAATAATTATTTATGAATTGGAAGGATGAATACAGAAAATATGTGGCTCAGCTGACTGATTTTGAAGATATGCTGATAGCTGTTGACCATGCCGAAGGCATATATCTGTATGATAAAAGCGGGAAAAAATACATGGATTTGCTCTCAGGTATTGCCGTTAATATACTTGGGCACAAACATCCTGCAGTCATCAGTGCGGTCAGGCGGCAGGCAGAACGTTACCTGCACCTGATGGTTTATGGTGAGTTTGTGCAGGAAGAAACCCTGATACTGGCCAAAAAACTTGCCTCCCTGCTCCCTGAAAGTCTTTCCAAATCTTTTTTTGTCAATTCAGGCTCAGAAGCCATTGAAGGAGCCATCAAACTGGCCAAACTTTTCACGAAAAGAAGCGAAATAATTGCCTTTTCGGGCTCCTATCATGGCAGTACGCATGCGACCCTTAATCTGCTCGGAGAAAGACGTTTTAAAGCACCTTTCCTCCCACTGTCTCCTGATGTCAGAATTCTGCAATATAATGATTTTGAAGGACTTAAGTATATTACTGAAAGAACAGCCTGTGTTGTTTTGGAGTTGATTCAAACTGCTTCAGGAATGGTGATGCCTTTACGCGGTTTTATTCAGTCGGTCAGGGAAAGGTGTTCAGAAACAGGTACCTTGCTGATTTTTGATGAGATGCAAACCTCTTTGGGCAGACTGGGTGCCATGTTTGGGTTTCAGAAATTTGGAGTTGTTCCGGATATTTTGTGCCTGGCAAAAAGCCTTGGAGGAGGTGTTCCGACAGGTGTTTTTATTTCTTCGGAAAAAATCATGAATGCCCTCGATAACGGACATCCCTTAATCGGTCATGCCACTACTTTCGGAGGAAATCCCCTTGCCTGTGCGGTGGCTTCTGCTGTTATCGACACATTAATCAGGGATCATCTTGTTGATCAGGTGGCAGAAAAACATAAACTTTTTATCGAATACCTTGATGATCAGCATATCGTTAAAATATCAGGTGAGGGTTTGTTACTTGGCGTCTATCCGGATAAAAATATGGATACGAAGAAACTCGTCAGATTATTGCTGGCAGAAGGTATTGTAAGCAATACGTTTTTATTCAGTTCAGAAGCTTTTGCCATAATACCACCTTTGACCATCAGCACTGAAGAAATTAAACTGGCCTGTCAGAAAATCAATCAGGTACTGAAGAATGCCCGTTAAAGAATATATCAGATAAAACTCAGGGCTTTCTGAGGCAGAAAAGCTGATACGTCTCCACCGTTTCGGTAAATTTCTCTTACAATGGTTGAGCTGATGGGAAGATATTCAGGCTTTGAATCAAAGAAAATGGTTTCAATAGCCGGATTTAAACCCCTGTTCATGGATGCCAGTGAACGTTCAAATTCAAAATCGCTGATGTTTCTGATCCCTCTGACGATGTAACTGATATTCATGTTCTGGCAAAGCTCAACGGTCAGATTGTCGTAGCTGATTACTTCAATATTTTCGTAATCTTCAAAAACAGCTTTAATCATATCGAGGCTTTTTTCGAGGCTGAAAAATCGGGGCTTGGTCGAGTTACTGCCAATCCCGACAATCAGCTTGTCAAACAGTGCAGAAGCCCTGATGATAATGTCATAATGTCCCAGAGTTATCGGATCAAATGAACCCGGGAAGAGTGCTTTTTTACTCATGCTGTTTATTTTAAAGCTGTTCTGATAGCAATGTTTTGAGCCAGTTTACGGGCAAGTTTTTCAAATTCCGGCCTGATGATGTCAGCCTGTTTGCTCATGATAGCGGGAACACCTGTGTCTGATTCCTGTGTTACACCGGCAACAAGGGGTAATTGAGCCAGAAGTGGTACTTTATATTGTTTTGCCAGAATTTCCCCTCCTCCTTTGCCGAAGATAAAATATTTGTTTTGAGGCAACTCGGCAGGGGTAAAGTAAGACATGTTTTCGATAATTCCCAATACCGGAATATCCATTTTGTCGAGCCTGAACATTTCTACTGTTTTTATGGTATCGGTCAGTGAAACACGCTGGGGGGTGGTAACAATGACAGCTCCTGTCAATGGCATTTGCTGACACAGGGTAATATGTATATCTCCTGTTCCCGGAGGAAGGTCAACAATCAGGTAATCGATATCTTCCCATAACGTTTCGAGGATCATCTGACTCAGTCCGTTGCTGAGCATTGGCCCTCTCCATACCAGAGGCTTGTCCTGTGGAATGAGCATACCAATCGACATGACCTTTATTCCGTATTTTTCAACAGGCAGCATAAAAGTCTGTCCATTAACCACCTTAACTTCAGGTTGCTCATTTTCAATACCAAGCATGACAGGGACAGAAGGTCCGTTCATGTCAGCGTCAAGCAGGCCGACTTTTGCGCCCAGTTCACCCAGCATGATAGCCAGATTAACTGCTACCGTTGACTTTCCGACTCCTCCTTTGCCACTGGCAACAGCTATCATGTTTTTAACATTGGTGAGTTTATCAGCGTTTTGCCTTTTGGCATGTGCTACCTTTGAATCAAAATCGATGTGAATTTTTAAATCCTTGTCAACATGGTTATGTATTTCCCTCGTGCATTGCTCAATAAAGGTATTTTTTAGCGGGCATGCCGGAGTTGTCAACACTATTGTAAAAAAAACATCCTTTCCTTCAACTCTCAGGTTTTCAATCATATTCAGCTTGACAAGGTTATCGTTGAGGTCAGGGTCGATAACATGGCTAAGTGCTTGTAAAATCTTCTCTTTCATATAGATTGTCAAATGTTAATTTGGTTCGTTAAAGAATAATGCTCAATAAATTCATGAAAAATATCAACAGCTTAATTTATCAACAAAATTTTTCAGTTACAAATTTCAGAATAATTTCGCACACTTTGAGCAAAACCTTTGAAACGGTAAAAATAAGATGGACAAACGTTTTATTGTTCTTGGCTGCGACCATGCAGGATATGAATTGAAAGAGTTTTTAAAAAACTGGCTGCAGGACATGGGATATGAAATCAGGGATTATGGTACATTCTCGAATGAATCTGTTGATTATCCTGATTTTATACATCCTGCTGCAAAAAGTGTTTCCGAAAATGAAGCTGATATGGCGATTGTGATATGCGGTTCCGGTAATGGTGCGGCTATGACAGCCAATAAATACGGAAATGTTCGTGCTGCTTTGTGCTGGAATAAGGAAATAAGTGCTCTTGCCCGACAACACAATGATGCAAACGTATTAGCACTTCCTGCACGCTTTCTGAATTTTAATGAAGCTAAGGAAATTGTCAGGACATTTCTCAATACTGACTTTGAAAATGAACGTCACAGCAGACGGATTGAAAAAATCCCGGTGCGTTAATTTCTCAGGATATATTCCTCCAATTCTTCTGCATTGCTTCTGAATGTGAAGACCTGATAAACGATATAAAAGTTTTCCGGATCACTGACTGAATGCCAGGATGCTTTGGCAGCTTCAAGCCTGTATGAATCAAAGGTGAACAATGTCAGCATCTGATAAATCTGCATGGAAGAAAAGTAATTGTATTTCAATGCATGGCGAATAATTTTTATTTTGTTGGCATCAAATGATTCATTTCTGATCTGATCATAAAGCAGCATAAAACTTTTGTCATTCATGTGGTTAAATTCATGATGGTTATCGTAAGAGTGTTTATTTTCTTCAAACCGATGTGGTGGTGGATAGTGAGGCTTCATTTTTTGCTGACTGATATGAAGGTTGAAATGGGGGTCAATTACAGCGTAAACATTGGTATTGGCCGGGATAAAAATATAATCTGAATATATTTTCTGGTGATGATGCCAGCCCACCGGACTGACCATTTTGACTTCGAGCAGGTGATAGCCGGGTAGAACATTACGGAATGTATGCTGACTGGTAATTTCAGAAAAATTGTTTCGGTCAAGGGAAACTACTATACCTGCATAGTTATACATGCGGACAGTCAGTTGAGAAGGCTGAGCCGAAAAGGTATTCAGAATGACAGCCGAAAGAAGCATGAACTTTTTCATAAGACCTCCTGCTATAATTTTTACCTATTAAAAAACCATTACAATGCCAGCAGCATATTATTTCATGCACGAACACTAAGTGGATAAGCATTACTAAAAAGCAAAAAGCCATCACCCTCAGGTAATGGCTTTTAAGTAAGAAAATGAATGAATTTTAGTATTTGGAATTATTTCGAACCTGTCCTGTGGACAGCTTAAACATGTCCTCAATTAAACAAGTCCCTGATCAAGCATGGCGTTGGCTACTTTGAGGAAGCCGGCAATGTTGGCACCTTTCACATAGTTGATGTAGCCGTCATCTTCTCTACCATGATCGACACAAGACTGATGAATGTTTTTCATGATTTCATGAAGCCTGCGGTCAACTTCTTCTTTTCCCCAACTGAGTTTCATAGAGTTCTGACTCATTTCGAGGCCAGAGGTTGCTACGCCACCAGCATTGGCAGCTTTTCCGGGAGCAAAAAGAATTTTATTTTCCTGGAAAATTTCAATGGCTTCCGGGGTACACGGCATGTTGGCACCTTCGCAAACGCAAATGCAACCGTTGTTGACCAGATTCATAGCATCTTCCTTGTTGAGTTCGTTCTGGGTAGCACATGGCAGGGCTACATCAACCTTTACTTCCCATGGGCGTTTTCCTTCATGGAACTGGGAGCCCGGGAATTCATAAGAGTAAGGTTTTACGATGTCTTCATTAGAAGCACGAAGCTCAAGCATGTAATCAATTTTTTCACCACTGATGCCATCCGGATCGTAAATATAACCATCAGGTCCTGAAATAGTTACCACTTTTCCACCCAGTTCGGTAACTTTAAGAGCAGCGCCCCAGGCTACATTTCCGAAGCCTGAAATGGCAACTGTTTTTCCTTTGAAATCGAGACCGCGGGTTTTCAGCATTTCCTCTGCAAAGTAAACACAGCCAAAACCAGTTGCTTCAGGGCGAATTAAAGAGCCACCCCAGTTAATGCCTTTTCCGGTTAATACACCACTATGTTCACGGGCTAATTTTTTATACATCCCAAAAAGATAACCGATTTCTTTTCCTCCAACACCGATATCTCCTGCAGGAACATCTGTTTCCGGACCGATATTTCTCCAGAGTTCCAACATAAAACTCTGACAAAAACGCATGATTTCAGCATCTGACTTGCCTTTGGGGTTAAAATCTGAACCTCCTTTGGCTCCACCCATGGCTAAGGTGGTCAGGCTGTTTTTGAAAATCTGTTCAAATCCAAGAAATTTGAGGATGGAAAGATTGACACTGGGGTGAAAACGAAGACCTCCTTTGTAGGGGCCAATAGCATTGTTGAACTGGACGCGATAACCAATATTGACATTGATTTTTCCATCGTCTCCCATCCAGGGCACTTTGAAAATGAAAATACGGTCTGGTTCTACAAGCCTTTCAATGATCCCGGCTGTTTCAAAATGAGGATTTTCATTGTAAACATCTTCAATACTTTCAAGCACTTCACGAACTGCCTGAAGGTATTCAACTTCTCCCGGATGTTTTTTCGAGAGATCCAACATGATTTTTTCTACGTTCATTTTATTTTGGTTTTATGGTTTATACAAAATGTTTTTTTCGAGACAAAAGTATCCCCACTCTTTTCTTTTCAGTGAATTTTCAGATACCGATAAATACATGAAACGACTTGATAATTGTCAAACGGGTTCATGATAATTAAGGTGGAGGTTTGTGATTTTTAAGAAATGGCTTACTTTTGAAATCTGAAATTATTGGTGTTAAAAAAGCTTATGCCTGATTCTTTGAAATCTGATATTCAGTCTGTTATTGACAACCTGAATGAGAGGAACAAGGAGCTTAACTGTTTGTATAAAACAGATGAATTGCTAAGTCAGTTCAATATTCCATTTGACCAGTTGTTTAATGAGTTATGCCTTGTAATTGCTGAAAGCTACAGATACAATGATATTTGCCGTTGCCAGATTGTCTTCAGGGAAGAAGTTTATGCCCTGCCTGATTTTAAAATTACCGATCTGAAACAGTCTGCAGAAATTAGGGTGAATGGTCAACCTGAAGGTTTGATTACTGTTTGTTATATCAGACCACTGCGTCTTGAAAAAGGTGTTTTTCTTCAGGAAGAAATGAGGCTTTTACAAATCATTGCCCGTAAGGTCAGTGATTATTTAGACTACCGTTTCCTAAGAGAAAGTATTGAAAACAAAGAGAAGGAATTGCAAGTAGCCCATAACAGGGAGAATGATATAACAGAAAAAACAAGGCTATGGTTGCACTCCTTAAACCTGAATGATGAGCAGGTTAATGAGTTTACAAAGGTGCAGATCAACTTCCGGAAAGGAGAAATTATTTGCAAACAGGGGGCTATTACCAGCTACATCATGATTCTGGCAGACGGATTGTCGAAAAACTATCTGGAAGGGAACCAGGACAGAGGTTTCAACTTCAGTATAGTCAAACCCATTGATTTTATCGGACTTTCATCATTGTTTAATCAAAACACCTATCTTTTTTCAGGTAGTGCCATTACCCCCTGCACCATATTTCATGTAGAAAAAGAAAGATTTAAGCAAATCATTGCAGAAAATGCCGCATTTGCTTCCGAAATCATGAAATGGTATTGCCGTATGACGGAAGGACACCTGAACAGAATGAGTTGTCTGGCCAATAAACAGGCTTTGGGACGTATTGCAGATATACTTCTTTATCTCTCTGAAAAAATTTTTAATGGTCAGCTGATCGAAAATATTATCAGCAGAAAAGATATAGCCGAACTGGCAGGAATGAGTACGGAAAGTGCGGTCAGAATTTTATCGGAACTAAACAGGGATAAAATTATTAAAATTGTCAATAAAGGAATAGAAATCAGCAACTTAGCTTTACTAAAAAAATTGAGTATTGCAGGATAAGGAGTTAATTAAAACTCACCCCCAACCCCTTTCTTTCGAAAAGAGAGGGGAGCTGATGGCGTTTCCGGATTAGAAATTTGTCTCATAAAACAAAAAATCAACACCCGGTCAAGTCCCGTTGGGACGATCTTATGGTAACATTAAAAACAGATGTTTATGCTTCAGGATGTTAAAGCTCAATTTCAACATAATTTTTTAATAAATCATCCAGTTCCTCCCGTCTGGAAGCCAGATAATCTTTCCCGTTGTATATTATTACTTCAGCAGGTTTAGGGCGGCTGTTATAATTGGAGGCCATTGAATAACAATAGGCACCGGCATTATAAAAGCAAAGAATATCGCCTTCGGAAATTTCCTGAATTTTTCTGTCCCAGCCAAATGTGTCGGTTTCGCAGATATATCCGACAACAGTATAAATACGCGGATGATTAGCAGGTTTTGAAACATTGACAATATGGTGGTAGGCATCATAAAACATAGGGCGTATCAGATGGTTAAATCCGGTATCAAGTCCGGCAAAAACGGTGGCAGTTGTCTGTTTTACCACATTTACCTTTGCAAAGAAATAACCTGCTTCACTCACCAGATATTTCCCCGGTTCGAATATTAAGGTTAATTTACGGCCATATTCCCTGCAAAAGCGGTCGAATCTTTTGTCAAGTTTTTTTCCCAGGTCAACGACATTGGTGGATATATCTCCGGGTTTATATGGGACTTTAAAGCCACTTCCCAGATCAATATATTTGAGTTCAGGGAAGCTGAAGGCCATTTCAAACAGGATTTCAGCTGCACGGATAAACACATCCACATCGAGAATGTCGGAGCCTGTATGCATGTGGAGGCCTTCAATATGCATATGATTGGCTTTAATCACTCTTTCGATATGCCGGAACTGATGAATGGAAATACCGAATTTGGAATCGATATGTCCTGTCGAAATTTTGGTATTACCGCCAGCCAATATATGCGGATTTATCCGGATACAAACAGGAATTTCGCCATTGTGCTGATGTCCGAATTGTTCGAGAATAGAGATGTTGTCAATATTGATTTTAACGCCAAGCCGGCAAGCCTCATTGATTTCACCGAGTGAAACACTGTTAGGGGTAAATAAGATGTCGTCTGCTTTGAATCCTGCTTTGAGGCCGAGTTGCACTTCCTGAATAGAAACAGTGTCAAGTCCGGCTCCTTCACGTGCCAGCAACCGGAGAATGTTGAGGTTGGTATTTGCTTTACAGGCATAATTTATCTTAAGTGCTGATATTTTGAAGGCATTTTTTAACGTATGATATTGATGCAGAATTTTATTGGCATCATATACGTAAAGCGGGGTATCGTATTTTCCGCAGAGTCCGGTTACAGGAATTCCCTGAATAGAATACTGGTTATCAATGAGTTTCATATCAAAAGGAGTTTATTACTTTTCACTGGAATGATGGTTGTTTTTCCATTGCTGGTTGAAAGTTTTTCTGGCAAATTTCAGGGGGGCTTTTCTTTTATTCCAGGTGTTTTTGAGGGCTATTCTGAAAAATAGATTTTTCAGACTCTGATTGCCCAAGTTCATTATTTTTCTTGAACCCAAAATGGCTGATGAAAGCCTGAAAATCCGTTTTTCTAATTTATTGGGATTGTATTGTTCGTTATAAAGCTGCTTGTTTTTCAACAATAATTCATGAATGGGGATTTTTACCGGACAAACGGCTGTACAGTTACCACAGAGAGAAGTGGCGTAGCTCAGGTGAATATAGTCTTCAAAACCTTTCAGATAGGGTGTAATAACTGAACCTATAGGTCCGTTGTAGGCTGATTTATAGGTATGACCGCCAATATTTTTGTAAACCGGACAGGCATTAAGACAAGCTCCGCAACGAATACAGGCAAGTGCTATTTTTAAATCCGGATTAGCCAGAAGATTGGTTCTGCCGTTATCGAGCAGGATGACGAACATTTTTTCGGGCCCATCGGGTTCGTTAGGCTGGCGTGGGCCAAAAAACAAGGTATTATAGGAAGTGATGTACTGACCGGTTCCTGCCGTTGCCAGAAGTGGCAGAAAAAGTGACAGGTCATTGATAGATGGAAGTAAACGCTCAATTCCTGCCAGAACAATGTGGATTTTGGGTAATGCGGTACTCATTCTGGCATTACCTTCATTTTCAGTAACTAACACTGCACCGGCATCTGCAATGAGGAAGTTGGCTCCTGTTATTCCTGCATCTGCATTGATAAATTTGTTTCTTAACACTTTTCTGGCTTCAAGTGTCAGTTGTTCGGGGGTGTAGTCTTCCGGTGTCCCCAGTTTTTCATGAAACAGTCTGGCCACATCTTCTTTCGACTTGTGCATGGCAGGCGTAACAATATGATAGGGTGGCTCATGATTTAGCTGGACAATAAATTCGCCAAGGTCGGTTTCAATAGGTTCTATGCCGTATTTTTCAAGAGCTTCATTCAGATGAATTTCTTCTGAAATCATGCTTTTGGATTTGACTACCGAACGACAATCATTCACTTTAAGAATATTGATAATCAAATCAATAGCTTCTTTCTCATCTTCAGCCCATAAAACCTCAGTGCCTCTTTTTTTAATAGCTTTTTCAAAATCGAGTAAATATCTTTCAAGATTATTGACTACTTTGCGTTTAATGGCTGCGGCCTGTTCTCTTGCTTTTTCATAATCTTTAAACTGAAGTCTCCCGACTGGAACTTTTTCATTGTATTTGGAAATATTATGGTTTATCCTTTTCCTGTGTTCGGGATCAAAGGCTTTTATTTCTGCTTCTTTTAAAAAAGTCTTGCTGTTTTTCATACCGCAAAGGTCTGATTTTGCTCTTTAACAGAAAATTTTTTATTTGAAAAGCCATGGAAAACTCTGGCGGATGTATGTTGACAACTCTTCAGCATTGATCTGGTGTTGCTTTACACTGGGATGCCAGTTGGTGCCGTACCCGTTTTTTCCGACCGGTGTGAATGAAAACTGGTAAATATTGGAATAGCCTGCTCTTTTAAAATTGTTCACCACCATATTCAGACACCTCATGTAAATGGAATAGGTATTTATGGGCATACCTGTTTCTTCATCTGTTTTTAAGCCGTTTTTCAATAAAGGACCATCTACCAGAATAAGAATGCTTTCAGGATTAAGTTTCCGTATCTTGATTAAAAAAGAAGTATATGCAGCAACAAAAGAATCAACAGGCGGTATGCCTTGCCCGAAATCATTTGTTCCGGCATTGACAACGATGATGTGGGGCTGCCATAATGAAAAATTCCAGTGATTTTTTTTCTGTGGGTAAATCCTTGTGTAAAGTGTAGGTAATGTTTCAGTCAGACTTTTATCGTAGTTGCGGTAGATACCCTTTCCTGAGTAGCAAATACTGTGATGCTCGGCCTTCAGCAATCTGGCACAAATGGATGGATAGGCAAGATAGTGATTTTCTGTCAGCGGATTGAATCGTCTGCCGTTGAGGGTGTCTTCATTTCCATATCCTGCGGTAATGGAGTTGCCTATAAATTCGATCCTGAGTTTTGGCCGGGGAGGAGGGGGAAGAATTTCCCCGTTGTCTTCAATAAAAACTCCTTTCAGCTCCATCAACCCGCAGGCAGCTTCTGTTCTTTTATACAATATGAGCTGATGTTCACCTTCCTCAAGATTTTCAATTTTATATACAGATGAATCATTTACGGCATGCAATAATATGGGCTGAAGACTGTCGATAAATACTGAAAAATAATTTGAATGATAGAATCTGTCGGGAGCAGAATAATTTTTCAGAAAAAAATGAATTTTAGTTCCTGTAAATCTTATAGTTACCGAACAACCTGACTGGGCAAAAAACACTTTTTCATCGCCAAGAAAATTAAAGCGTCCGGTATATTGAAAATAAGGATGACCGGCTGGTATCCATTTCATTTCCTGTTCGGTTTTTTTGATGATTTTTTCAGTCTGCTTCAGGTTTTTTAAAAATTTATCGAACTGAAAAGCCAGAAAAAAAGTCAGCAGGGCTGCCAGTAACAGCAATATATTTCTGATGATTTTTTTATTCATTCAGATGCTATATTTTTTTAAAACAAGCTTTATTTTTTCAGCCCAAAGGTTGTATGCAGTAGAATTGAGGCGGAGTCCGTCAGAAGAATACTGCTCAGAGAGCTGATTCCCCGGAGCCAGTACAGAATTCAGATCAATCAGTTCGATATCTGAATTTTTACAATATCTGATTAATAAGGTGTTCAGGTCTTTAATTTTCGGATTAAGCTGATAAGCCTTCCAGTATTTGTCATTCACAAAAAGAGCCGTGTGGACGACAGGAATAATTCCGTTAACCTGAAGTTCAGCAACGGTACCTGCAATGTTCTGATAAACCTGCTGAACCGGAACTCCTTCGAAAAAATCGTTTATTCCGCCCATGATGAAGCATATTTTTGGTTTCATGGAAGCAACACTTGCAGCATATTTCCGCATATTTCCGGTCAGGCTTCCAGCGTTGGAAAAATAATACACATCTTCGCGTCCAAGCAATTCACTCCAGTTTGCCAGCCCGATTGACATATCACCAAGAAAAATAATCTGATATTGGGTGTTTTTAAAAGTTTGCATCGAAAAGCCTGAAAAAAAGAATGTCAGCAATAAAAACAGACGCAACATGAGATAAAGTGATTTTAAAAAAGGGAGCTAAGGTAGTAATTTTGCCGGATTATGGGAATAAAAACGATTGTCATCATAGCCGCAATTCTGATATTCGGTCACATAGCCGCAGTCATTGTCTGGTTGATCATCAAAATCAGGAAAGGAGCAGAAAGAGATGCGCTAAGGAGAAAAAAATCAGCAGAGATAGAAAAGGGTGAGTAGTCGGAATTTTGCGTTATATTTTTATTGAAATGATAATCAGCAAGTTATAAAATTAATTAATTTCTTGCAAAAAGTTTGCTGAAATAAAAACAAGTCGTACCTTTGCACCCGCTTTGGCCCGTTCGTCTAGGGGTTAGGACGTCAGGTTTTCATCCTGGTAACAGGGGTTCGATTCCCCTACGGGCTGCAATAATCCCCCGTATTTTTATAATTAGGGGGATTTTTTATTAGATTTGATTTAGGGGGAATGATCGGGGGAATGTTTTGTCATGATTTTAATCAAAAATCTTTTCAATTTCATCAATTTTGTCTCCTAAATTGAGAGTAATTTTTACGGTCCCTGATAATGTATTATTCTGGTCGATCGTTTCTTTTGGTTTACCATAAATCCGGCTGAATATGGTTTCAAGTGCATACAGACTGCTATTCCTCAGAGATTTTAAAAGTGCTGAAATGACAATACTTTCCAATATAGATAATTCATCTTTTTTTAATGCTGCCTTCAATTC
>Ga0116145_1001897_pt1 | contig 20018 bp, 19 predicted proteins | sample AD_JPNHG1_MetaG_FD_89747 | JGI IMG/M metagenome (GOLD analysis project Ga0116145, IMG submission 89747) | Active sludge microbial communities of municipal wastewater-treating anaerobic digesters from Japan - AD_JPNHG1_MetaG | ecosystem: Engineered > Bioreactor > Anaerobic > Digestate | place... | reverse complement strand
CCGGAGCAACTCCCCAGCCTGTAGGACACGGTGCTATAACATGGATATATTTTGTACCTTTTATCTTTGAAGCCTTCTGCACTTTAGCTATAAAATCCGACAGATATCCAACACTTGCAGTTGCAGCATACGGAATATCATGGGCAGCGGCTATCTCGAACATATTCTTTTTCGGACGGATATTTCCGTGAATATTTGAACCGGCCGGAGTGGTAGTGGTCTTTGCTCCAAACGGAGTAAGACCGCTTTTCTGTATGCCTGTGTTCATGTATGCCTCATTGTCGTAGCAGATGTAGATGATATTGTCATTTCGGTCGATTGCACCGGAAAGTGCCTGTATACCAATATCTGCTGTACCACCGTCACCTGCAAAGCCAACTGCTGTAAAGTCCTTGTATCCTCTTGCACGGAGACCTGCTTCAACTCCTGTTAGCATTGAAGCGGTACCTGCAAATGTGGAGATTATTGAATTGTTGGAAAAGCAAAGCTGTGGAAAATTGAATCCGACTGCTGACATACATCCTGCCGGAAGTACGGATACTGCATTTGGTCCGAGAACTTTCAGAGCAGCTCTTACTGCCAGACTTCCGCCGCAGCCTGCACAGGCTTTATGTCCGTAGAAAAACTCCTCACGGGATATACTCTCTGCGACTTTATTTGCCATTGTCCTCGCCTCCTATGCCGATAAAATTGACACTTTCCGTGCCCTTTGCAATACTCTCGTAGATATTCTCAATGTCACCGGCTGAAATGTTTCTTCCGCCAAGTCCGCCGATAAAGTTGTAGCCATTAATATTAACTCCTGCCTTTTTCAGTGCAGAGTTTACGTTGGTGAAAACTGTACCCTCGTTGCCGAAGCTGATGTCCTTCTCAAGAACTGCATAAGCCTTTGCATTTTTCAGAACTGCTGCGATCTCCTCATTCGGGAAAGGACGCATATACCGGATACGGACAACGCCTGCCTTAACTCCGTTCTCACGCAGCTTATCAGCAGTTTCACGGCAGAGACCGGCGATGCTTCCCAGTGTAACGATGATATATTCAGCATCATCGGTGCGGTAATTCTCGGTAAGGCCTGTATATTTTCTGCCGAAAATTTCAGCAAATTCCTTTTCAGTCTCTGCTATGACTTCCCTTGCTGCAAGAATGCCCTCATGTTCCTTGTACTTGAAGATGTAATTAGAATCAGGACCGGCAGAAAATGCCATATTTCTGGGATTCTCCAGATCAATGCGGTTATCGGTCTCATATGACGGAAGGAATCTGTCAGCCTGCTCATGAGTAGGGATATCAACTGTTTCATAAGTATGTGTGAGGACAAAGCCGTCAAGATTTGCCATATATGGTGTCTGAACACGCTTATCCTCGGCTATTTTATAGCTCATCAGTGCAAGATCAAGAGCCTCCTGAGCGTTCTCGGCATAGGACTGTATCCAGCCGCTGTCAAGCTGTGAAAGGCTGTCACGCTGATCTCCATATATATTCCATGGAAGAGCAGTTGAACGGTCAGCGTTCATCATTACTATAGGGAAGCGTCCGCCTGATGCGTAGTAAAGACATTCTGCCATGTAGAGAAGTCCCTGGGAGGATGTGGCTGTGAACGCTCTTGCACCTGCCGCACTTGCTCCGATAGCACATGACATTGCTGAGTGCTCTGATTCAACGTGAACATATTCTGCACTGAGGCTTCCGTCCTCTACCATTTCCGAAAGACGCTCTACAACTATGGTCTGTGGTGTTATCGGATAGGCCGATATCACCTGCGGACGTGCAAGACGGATGCCCTCGGCAAATGCCTCATTACCTGATAAAAACTTTCTCATTTGCGCTCTGCCTCCATTCCTATTGCTCCGATCCTACATATCTTTGCACAGATACCACAGCCCTTACAGAAATCATAATCTATGGCCGCTTTTCCTCCATTTATTGAGATCACTCCGTCAGGACAGTAAAGATAACACTGTTCACATCCTACGCATTTGGTGGCATTGATAACTGGCCTTATACTTCTCCAGCCGCTGTTAACAGTGGTCAGATATCCTGCTTCAAATGATGTATTTTCGGGAACTTCATCAAATGTGAAGCTCTTTTTCTCACGCACGTATGGCCTCATTCTGCCACCTCCTGAACTGCTTTCAAAAGCGCATTTATATTGCGCTCCTGGATCTTCTGCGGCATATAACCTTTTATTGCTTCAACCGCTTCATCTGATGAAACCACCTCGGAAAGTCCGATGAGAAGTCCCAGCATTATGGTGTTCGCAGTTGGAAGCCTGAACTCAGCAGAAATGCTGTCGGCGTCAAAGTTCAGAGCACCGTCTATGCTATTTTTAGAGTTCACTATTACTTTTCCTGTGGGCTTCAGCAGTTCCTGAAGCTGTGGGCTGTAAAGCGTATCGTCAAGTATAACGATATAATCCGCTTTTTCTGTCTGACTTCTGTCAACGACTGGCTTTGTATCAAGTTTGGTAAAAGCTCTCACCGGTGCGCCTCTTCTCTCCGGTCCGAAAGACGGAAATGCAAGAGCATATCTGCTGTCATTTTTTATCGTAAAAGCTGCTCCGAGAAGCTTCGCTGCTGTAAAAGCGCCCTGACCGCCTCGTCCGAGCCATATGATCTCATACATAATCGTTTCTCCTATCATTAAGGTATGATTTGATTATACACCTGTTTGCCGCATCTGTCTAATACCATAGTTCTATGCTGGGTTATAGTCTGAATTTATATGTTAAGGTATGTTTTTATCTCATTGATGTACCTCTCCGCCAATTCGCTGAGTATGACATTTTTCAGTGTGATATAACCTATCTCCATGATCTCATCTGAATCATCTTCAAATGGTACGGCTATATAATCACTTCCATTCAGCTCCTCACAGATTATTCCTGAGCAGAGAGTATAGCCCTTCAATCCTATCATAAGATTAAGCATCGTTGCACGGTCATTTGCTTTGATAGTACGCTGATAATCAGCAGTGCTGTGCAGCTCCTCAGCAAGATAGAAGGTACTGTTATCTCCCTGTTCAAACGAAAGACATGGATAATCGGCAAGCTGACTGAAGGTTATCTTCTTCTCATTTGCAAGCGGATGTCCCTTCCAAAGATATACAAAAGGGCTGCACTTTGTCAGTGTGTGGAACTCAAGACCGTTGGAATGCAGCAGCTTTGTTATGGACTTGCGGTTAAAGTCGTTGAGGTAGATAATGCCTATCTCGCTCCTCATTGTCGCAACATCGCTGATGACCTCACTGGTTTTGGTTTCACGAACTGCAAATTCGTACTCTGCTGTATCATATGCTTTGACCATTTCTACAAAAGCTTTGACCGCAAATGAATAGTGCTGCGTAGAGACACCGAACTTCTTCTTGACATTATTCTTGCTTATGTATTTCTCGGACAGCACATGGAACTGTCCAACCACCTGACGGGCATACTGTACAAATTCAGCGCCGTCATTTGTTAGAGTTACTCCCCTGCCGCTCCGGTGAAAAACCTTTATTCCGATCTCCTTTTCCAGCTCCTGTACTGACGATGTCAGTGACGGCTGGGAGACATAAAGCTGTTCAGCCGCCTTATTCATCGATCCGGTCTCAGATATCACAAGCACATATTTAAGCTGCTGTAAAGTCATAACTTCCCTCTCAATCGTAAAGGCCGGTACTGAAATAGCGGTCGCCTCGATCTGGGAATACTGTAACTATATTTCCCTTTGCACCGCTTTTTATCAATTTAAGTACAGCTGCCATTGCTGCTCCTGAGGATGAACCTGCGATTATTCCCTCAGTTTTTGCAAGCTGACGAGCTGCAGTGAAGGCCTCTTCATCGTTCATTTTTATCACATCGTCCACAAGGGACATATCCATTGTCTCAGCAATAAAATCATTACCGATGCCTTCGATGTTGTAGTCAGAGTGTTCACCGCCGCCCATAGTTGAGCCTACAGGATCAGCAAGTATACCTCTTGCTGACGGGACTCTCTCCTTGATATATCGCAAAATACCAGTATAGGTTCCGCCGCTTCCTGCTCCGGCTACAACATAGTCTATATTACCGTCCAGCGCTTCATATATTTCACGGCCGGTAGTTTCATAATGTGCAAGAGGATTGCTCTGGTTCTTGAACTGCTCCAGAGATATCGAACTGGGGATCTGTGCCTTGATCTCATCAGCTTTTCTTACAGCTCCAAGCATCCCCTCCTCTCGGGGAGTGTTGATCACCTCAGCCCCTAACGCACGAAGCAGGGACTGTTTCTCTGCTGAAAATTTAGTAGGTACTACAAATATTATGCGGTATCCACGATTAAGAGCTGCAAAAGCGATTCCAAGGCCAGTGTTGCCTGCCGTTGCCTCAACTATCGTACTGCCTTTTTTCAGAAGCCCACGTTTTTCAGCGTCATTGATCATGTAAAGTCCTGTGCGGTCCTTAACACTTCCGGAGGGATTATAAAGCTCAAGCTTTGCAAATACATTCACGCCTTCTGCCTTCACTATACTCCCAAGTTTTACAAGAGGGGTATTGCCTATAAGAGCCTGCATTGAATCATAGTATCTCATTTCTGTACCTCCGCTTTTTCAATAGCCTGGCTTATGTCTGAAAGAATATCATCAATGCTCTCGATACCGATAGAAAGACGGATAAGTCCATCTGTGATGCCGACTTTCTTTCTGATATTTGCCGGAATAGAAGCGTGTGTCATTGTTGATGGATGGCACACCAGAGACTCAACTCCGCCAAGGCTCTCAGCCAGTGAAACGAGCTCAAGACTCTCAAAGAATTTGTTGATATCATAGTTTTCATGAAGCTCAAATGATATCATTGCTCCGCCGTTTTTTGCCTGCCTGCTGTTTACTGCAAAGCCCTTATCGCTTTCCAGTCCCGGATAGTAAACCTTCTTGACAGCCTTATGCGCCGAAAGGAATTCTGCTGCCTTCTCTGCGTTATATACGTGTCTGTCCATGCGGACCGCAAGAGTCTTTATTCCTCTTATAAGAAGGAAAGAATCAAATGGGCCAAGCACTCCGCCTGTTGAATTCTGTATGAATGCGATCTTTTCTGCAAGTTCCTTTGAGTTAACGACTACAAGACCGGAAACTACATCGCTGTGTCCGCCAAGGTACTTTGTTGCGCTGTGTACCACAATATCTGCACCAAGCTCAAGAGGCTTCTGTAAATATGGTGTCATAAATGTATTGTCCACAATAACAAGATGACCATATCTGTGAGATATTTCTGCTATTGCTCTTATATCCGTGATAGTCATCAGCGGATTGGCCGGACTCTCGATTATGACAGCCTTTACATCATCGGTGATTTGTGTTTCATAAACATCGGGATGCTCAGTGTCTGCGATCGTATATGCTATGTCAAAATGATCGAAGACCTTGCTCAGAAGTCGGAATGTTCCGCCGTAAACATTGCTGGAGATCAGTACCCTGTCACCGCTGTGTAGCAGACTGAGTACAGCAGTGAGTGCTGCCATTCCTGATCCGAATGCGAAGCCTGCTACACCGCCTTCAAGCTCAGCTATAAGCGCTTCAAGCGCCTCACGGGTAGGGTTGCCTGTACGGGAGTACTCGTAGCCTCTCATCTTTCCAAGGCCGTCCTGCTTATAGGTCGAGGTCTGGTATATAGGGATATTTACTGCGCCTGTGCGCTCGTCAATGGAAATTCCTCCGTGTATAAGTGCTGTTTCTGTATTTTTAAAATTACTCATAATAATTTCTCCTTTTCATTTCTGTAGGTGAGCCCGTTCTCGGACTCCTATTATAATAATATCGATCAAACCCGGGGAGTTCCCCTCCCCTACATATGTTATACGTTTATTCGTAGCTATAGCCTGCGGTGTATGTCGCTGATATAAGGCTGACGTTTTCAAACGCTCTCAGACCGTCATCTCGGCCGCTGAAATATTCACGCTGAACCTTTTCAGGAGGCATATATGTGTCGATCTGGAATCCGAGCGAGTAAAGCGCTCTGGATACTTCATTATAGTCAAATCCACCACGCATAACCTCTCCCAGAGCTTCTGTTATCTTTTCAAGCCTTGCTACCCTTGGCGGGAACTCCCCGGTCTTGATGGGATAATCAAACACTACCTTGCTCCCAAGTGAGGAAAGCTCCATCATCTGTCGCAGTGTATCAGTGAAAACATCAAGCGTAAGATAATAGGATACACCAAGTATACTGAAAAATGTTTTCTTCTTCGGATCAAAGCCTGCGGCTAAAAGCTTGTCGCACATTCGCTCCTTCTCAAAATCCACAGGAACATAATGCACATTTTTTCTCAGCTTCCATTCAAGCTCATTGATCTTGTCAAGCTTATAGCGCTGCGTATCAGGATGATCTATCTCATAGATCTCTATATTCTCATTGTCGTTCCTGAACGAAAATGTATCTGAGCCTGCTCCGCAGATCACGTACTGGATCTTATCATTTTGCTCTGCGAAATCCTGAAGTCTGCTCTCATTGAAATGAATACGTGACAACGGGATCGGAGCAAAATATTCAGCTATTATCTGCTCTGTATCATCCCTTGAGAATCTCTGTGTCCCGTCAAGTCCGCTGCTTATCAGCTCATATATATTGTCGTACTCATCTTTGCCCATGAAATCATAGGCAAGATAGTCATCGTATATTTTCTGCCGTGACCTGTTGGAATGCCATGCTCTCACAAAGGCACATATCTTAGCGGTTACGCTTTCTCTTTCATCTATCATAAATTCCTCCAAATAAAAATGCGCAGAATGCTTAACGCATCCTACGCATGAAAATACTCACTGACATTCAGAAAGAGCCGCAACATCGCTGAGCATAAGTTCGCAGAATACGTTTTCTATTCATGTTACACATACAACAACACATCATATTGTTTCTCATGTTCAGCCCTCCATTTTAATATACTGTATTCCTATCGGAACTATATGTATTATACCATTCTATTCTTACAATGTCAATAGGCGAACTATATTTTCGGCAATAGTTATAGAATATTCCTATTATTTTTATATATTTTCTCTATCACACATTATAACAATAAAAGCCAAAGAGCTATATACTGCTCTTTGGCTTTTATCAAGGCTTCCATCTCAAAAGTCTTTTCTGTAATTTGTTAAAAAGGAATGTTACTCCTATTACTACAAAACCTATAACCAGAAGTCCTGTTATTGTCCTTGTATAGTCACCGAAATCTGAGTAATACTTTACGTAGTAACCCATTCCGTCCTTTGCACCGATCATCTCTGCTGATGTAAGAAGTATGAATGAAACGCTCAATCCCTGATTGCATCCCAGGAAAATCTGCTGCAATGATGCCGGAAGTATTACTCTGAACAGCATCTCAGGTTTGCTGACGTTCAACACCTTTGCGGAATCTATTATCTTCTTGTCTACTCCAAGCACACCGCTCATTGTTCCTGCAAAAACAGGCCAGAATGTTGCAAGGAAGATAACGAATACCGACACCGACTTGAATGTCGGAAGAAGTGCGATACCATATGGGATATATACTATTGGTGGGATAGAGCTGAAGAACTTTGTGATATATGTAGCTGCGCTTCCAAGTCTTGCGCTCCAGCCTACAAACAATCCAAGCGGAACAGCTATAGCTGTCGCAAGAAGGAATCCTTTCAATGTTGTTCTTAACGAACTCTTTATATTAATGAATATCTTATCTTTGTCCACTACAAACTGATGTATCACCTTTCCCGGTGCAGGAAAAAGAAGATCATTCAGATAATTATACTTCGCTGTTGCCAACGACCATACCGCAAGGAGCACATATACGAATCCTGCTATGTCAACCAGCAATGCAAGGCTTTCTTCCTTTTTTATAATAGCTGAGGCCGCAAGAACGATCACTTCAACTCCCACTGCAAACCTGACAAGGTAGGATGTGTATACAGCCTTTGTGGACTGATCCGGAAGAAGCTGTATCAGCAGGAGTGCTATAAACAGCAGATGTGCTATGCGGAGGTATCTTTTCTTTATCGTCATAATACCACCTCATCTCCGCCGATACGCTCGGCAATATCGTTGTAAAGAAGTGAGAGCAGTTTATTGCGGAACTTGCCGTACTCCTCAGTCTTAACAAGATCATCTCTTCTGCGGGGACGATCAAACGGTACATTCACTACTTCATTGACTGTTCCGGGATGAGCTGTAAGAACAACTATCTTGTCCGAAAGAAGTATCGCCTCATCAATATCGTGAGTTACAAATACAACTGTTTTGCGCTCATCAAGGCCGTCACCCTCCCAGAGCTTAAGCAGGAGCTCCTGAAGAAGAACCCTGTTCTTAGGATCGATAGCACTGAACGGCTCATCCATGAGAAGTATCTCTGTATTCATCGCCAGTGCTCTTGCGATAGCCGCTCTCTGCTGCATACCGCCGGAGAGCTGTGAAGGATATTTGCTTCCAAATCCGGAAAGTCCGACCTTGGTCAGGAATTCGTCCGCTATCTTTGCACGCTCGCTGCGCTTGACATCATGTCTGGACTGCTTTATGCCAAACTCAATGTTTTTTCTGGTAGTCATCCACGGGAACAGAGAGTAGTGCTGGAACACTACTCCTCGTTCTGTACCTGTGCCGTGAAGCTCCTTGCCGTCAATCTGTACAGAACCGCCTGCCGGAGCGTAAAGGCCCTCAAGCACACTGAGAAGTGTTGACTTTCCGCAGCCGCTTGCACCGATAACACTGACGAACTCTCCCTTGCCAACTCCAAAGGAAACGTCATGCAAAGCATTGAAACTCTTCTTATTTTCTATGTAATTGACGGTAAGATCCTTTATCTCAATTTTATTCGTAGTCATCAAAATGCTCCTTTAATGATTTGTATATATCGTCGTCTTTATTGTCTTTGAGTATGCTCTCAAGAGCCTGGCTGTAGATATCGGTGTTGTAATGTGGTTCGATATCGAAATCTTCTGTATATCCAAGCTCAACAATAGTTTCCTTCAGTGCGATCGTTCCCTTCTTGTCGGGATCAGGGCTTGATGTGCTGAATCCGCCGTAAACTTCGGTGTCGATGTAGTCCTCTTCGATATCGATGTACTTCTTTACATCATCGATCGTTCCTTCGTGATCAGTCTGAGTGAAGTGATATGCCTTGATAAATGCTCTTTCAAGTGCTTTGTATGTATTGGGCTGATCGTTTAATGAGGAGGTCTTTGCGACCTGACGGCAGCACGGCTGATTCTCCAGCTCTTTTTCATGAGCGCAGTAGTAAACTACCTTGTAGCCCTGAGATTTAGCAAGTGAAGTATATGGTGAATAAGCTGAGGCAGCATCTATCGACTGATTGAGAAGTGCAGCATATGCATCCTTCTGGCTGTCGAAGTAAACTATATTAACTTCATCATCGCCCTCTCCGATGCCTATACCTGCTTTTTTCAGAAGGATTTGCAGCTCAGCATCCTGAACGCTGTTCTTTACAGATGCAACATTTCTGCCTTTGAGTATCTCTACTCCAAGCTCATCCTCATCAGCATATTCTTCCTTGATTACGTAACCATGTCCGTTTGTCATTGCGCCGCCGAAGATGGAAATATCGTGTCCCTGGCTCTGGAATGTAAGTGTGGGTACCGAACCTATAAATGCTACATCCAGCTTATCGGATTCAAGTCCGTTAACAAGCTCGGCTGCGCTGGAGAACTGAGTGAGTTCAACATTAAGTCCTTCCTCACTGAAATATCCTTCTTCCTTTGCAACAAATGCAAGAAGATGAGCTGTTGAATTGAGGTAGCCAATGTTTATATTGCTCTTCTCGATCGTACTTCCGTCACTTGTAGTTGAAGTTGAGGAAGAGCTGTTGTTAAGTCCTGCACATCCTGTTAAAAGAGAAAGTGCTGTAATTACCGGAATTATCTTTTTTATATTTTTCATATTTATCACCTTTCAGATCATTGATTTAGTATTAATTGTTTTCGTTTTTAGAGTTGATACTCAGCAACATCGCATTCGCTCTGAGTTGGTGATATATCTGTACAAGTATCTCATGTTTTCACTCCCTGTGTTTTTCTCTGTACATATCATACCATACCTATAGGCATTTGTCCAATACGAAAGGTTTATGATTACCTATAGCCTATAACTATAAGCAGACCATAATGCCGCAGCCGATAATAACACGGATATATCAGCCTTTTGTGTCGATAAAACTTGACAAATACTTATTTATTATGATATAATCAATACAGCATAAAGCCAAAATGTTTTATGTACTATATTCTAAGGAGATCGTTGTTTGAAAAATAATAACAGAACTGAGATAGCAGCGTAAACGGGAAGGTTTGCGAATACTATCTCACACAAGCCTCCCGTGTCCCGTCAACCATTTCAGGAGGAATTAAAAAATGAATAAAAATGACTTTATTATCCGTTTGGAAACAAAAAATGACTATTATGAAGTTGAAAATCTCGCCCGTGAAGCATTCTGGAATCTGAGCTTTCCCGGATGCAGTGAGCATTATTTCATGCACGTCCTAAGACAGCATGAGGCTTTTATACCTGAGCTTGACTATGTTGTCGAATATAAGGGCAAAACAGTTGGCAGCGTTATGTACTCTGTATCAAAGCTCATCGATGAGAATGGCTCTGAAAAGCCTGTCCTCACTATGGGACCGATATGCGTACTTCCGGAATTTCAGCGAAAAGGCTTGAGTAAAATGTTGCTTGAGTACACATTTGCAAAGGCTGTCGAAATGGGATATGATACCGTTATCAATTTCGGCAATCCTGATAATTACGTTGCCCGTGGATATAAGAGCTGCAAGAAGTTTAACGTCAGTCTCGAAAATGACTGTTACCCTGCTGCACTCCTCGTTAAGGAGTTAAAAGCAGGAGCACTTGACGGCAGAAAATGGGTGTACTATCAGAATAATGCTGATGCTCCCTGCGATAACGAAGAGGAAGTTGAGCGTTATGATTCTCTCTTTCCGCCAAAGGTCAAGGCATGGCAGCCAAGTCAAGAGGAATTCTACATTCATAGCCATTCATCTATAACGTGGTAATATTCAGGGCCGGCAGTTGATCCTGCCGGTCTTTTTGTTCTTTTATATAATTAAAGCCGGCAGTATATAAACTGCCGGCTTATTTTAACCCTAAAAAGTATTTTTTATACGTTCACTGTCCCTCGTGGAAGAAATAGGGAAGTGCATCGTAGATATAGTGTCTTACGTGTCCCCACCAGTGATCTCTGCCGTCAGCAACTAAGAAGTAGAAGTTGCCCTTGGAGAAATCTGATGTGTCAGTAAAGCGCTTTGTATCCTGCTTCAGCGGATTGATGAGCCCCAGCATATTGTTGTACGCCAGATCCTTGTTGCCTGTTGCAGCAAAGATGAAGTACTCGTTCTTCTTGAAGCCGAACTTGTCTATCGCATTCTGGAGACCTGTGAGACCGCCCCAGCAATGTCCTGAAAGCGGCATATAGTATGCACAGATGTCAAGGTTGTTGATGAACATATTCCATGTTGAACCACCGCCCATTGAGAATCCGCCGTATGCACGGTGATATCTTGAAGCCTTCAAGTCAGCCTCTGATGTGGACTTGGCATATGTGGAATACTTCTTCTCAACAAATGGGATTATGCTCTGACGCATCTCGTCCCATACTGTGCCTGCGCCCATATTGTTATCAGGTGCCGGGCAGCCGTTGAATGTAGGAGTAACCACGATAAGAGGCTCTAACTCGCCATTCATTATCATGTGATCGAGTATATTATGCATCTTTACATCGTTGCTGAATACCGTGTTCTCGTTCTCTCCGCCGCCATGCATGAGGTAGAAGATATTGTACTTCTTGCTGGAATCATAGCCATACGGCAGATAAACATTCAGGCTCTTCTGGCCGTTGATGCCGGTATAAGTCTCCTTGATAATCTTTCCTGCCTGTGAGCAAGGCTTAAGGTATTTATCAGGAGCTGCCTTGAATTGAACAGCTGGATCATATACGAAGTTGCTGGGCTCCGGCTCAGGTGTATTGTCCGGGAACTCCTTGATCTTGCCAAGAACGAACTGCTGGATGAGTACAACATCATTGAGCTCGAATTTGCCGCTCTTGTCTACGTCTGCTGCAAGTTCGCTGTACTTGCTGTCGAATCCGTCTATGAGTCCCATTCTTGCAAGAGCTATATCAAATGCATCTATCCTTCCGTCGCAGTCAACATCTCCCAGAGTTATAACAGGTGCTTCACCTGCTCCCTCGATCTTTGTTCCGGCAACTGCACCGATCGCTTCATCAATGTAGAAATTACTGTCTCCCTCGGCTGTCTCTACATAAAGATTAAGATTTGAGGCTCCCTCGGGGATCAAGAAGTTAGTGTTTGAAAGCTGGATCCATTCACCTTTGACTGCCGTACCCTTTGCGACCTTGTCGTAGTGAACAGTTCCTTCTGTATCCTCGTACTGCATCGTCAGGTAGAAAAGCTGTGAATCTGGCCCGTCAAGGTAAATTACATCTGTGCTGAAGCTGTACTCCTCCCCTGCCTTGAATGCAGAATTAAGCTTGCGGTTTACGCCGTTCCATGCGTCTGTACGATCCTGTACAAGAAGGGATTCCTTTCCGGCGTATGCAGTTCTTCCGCTTGTTGTAACAGATGCTGCACCTCTGCCTTCCCATGAATCGGATGAACCCTCAAATGTGCTGTGGAAATAGTATCCGTTTTCGTCAGGCTCGATCACATGACCGCCCTTTCCGTGAACAGCCTTGCTGCCGTCAGAACCGTTCCACGGTGTACGGTCGTACTCAAAGAAGTCTATATCTGCATAGCCGCCTGTGGACTTTGTAGGATAGCTGTAGATACCGCTTCTGTAGCCGGTGAAAAGCTTGAGGTCATAACTCATTTTCAACTCTTCGCCAAGCTTTGTCCAGTTGCTTCCGTCATATGAGTAATAAAAATTTGCCTTATCTATATCATTTGACGCACTCTTGTCGGAGTTGACATTGCTGAATTTGAAGTCCACCTTAAGGTAAACCTCATCCCCTGTCAGATCTGTTTCAGCCATCTTTTTGTCGGTGGTCGTATCTATGGCGTCCCCTCCGTTCTGAGACATATATATCTTCTTTGCACCGCTGTCGGTAACATATACGCCTATGTTTCCGAATTTAAGCTGGAATGCGGAAAGTCCGGCATGATCTCCGGGCTTCATTCCCTTTGTGTCAAGCTTGATATAGCTGCTGCAGGCAGGTCCCTCTGTACGCATTGTAAGCGTATTCCTTGCATTGAGGATGTGGCTTGCCATATTATTGTTGTGCAGTCTCAGCCAGCCGTCACGCTCAGTCAATGACCACGACTTGTTGTCAGGATTATGGTTCCACTGCCATTCAAGTGCGAGATCATTTGAAGTATAGGAGAAATCATCATCACCGGCCAGGTCTGTACCTGTATATGTACCGTCAACAGTAAGCGTGACCGGAGCCTTTCCGTTGACTCCCATCATAGGCCAGTCGTTCTCCCATGTAACAGGAACAAGCGATGGGATACGGCCGACTGCACCGTGATCCTGGAACATAAGTCCGTACCATTTTCCGTCAGGAGTATCAACGATACCGCCCTGAGCTACACCGCTTCCGTATGTGCCAAGTCCGGATTCAAGAACCGTCTTGCTCTCATAATTTCCGAGAAGCTCCTTTGAACGGTAGCACAGCTCAAGACGTCCATGTCCGCTGGGCCATGCGATTATGAAAATATAGTAATAATCGCCTATCTTCTGGATATGTGAGCCCTCACCGGCAACATATCCCTGTATATTTGTCTTGAAGAGAGTCTTGTCAACTCCGCCCTGCTTAGAACAGTAGGCATAAAGAAGTTTTCAGACGAACATTGTAAGACAGGTGCGGCAAGCTAAATAATTACCGAAAGGGTGCTTACAATGATTGATATGCTTTACAACTTCCGACAGGGCGATATTCACGCCGCTGAGTTTTCTGACGAGTTTAACAAGCTCTGTATTACCTTTGAGGATTCTCTGAGCGAGGAGCAGATTGATGTATTTCACAAGATACTTGACTGCGTGAGCGATACCGCCGCCGCTGAGATGAGAGCTGCTTACAAGGTCGGCTTCAAGGACGGAGTGGCACTGATTACAGAAATTCAGGAATAAAACAGTAAAGTAAACCTAAAGGGATATGCAATCCGTATTGGATGGCATATCTCTTTTTGTTGATGAAAGATGGATTATCACAAAAAATCCGAAATATTCCTCAAAGCTCTTGATTTTTTCGACAAGATGTGGTATAATTATTGTTAATAACCTATGAGCTATGGTGGAAAATATACAAAATGTTTACAATTCAATCAACAGTACAAAGGGTGATATGTATATGGGAAATATTTCTCAGCAGATTGATAAGATTATTGCAAGCAGAAAAGAAAAGCTGTCGCTTTTGCAGGCGAATAAAGAAGCTATGGACGATGTATGGGATCGCATTTTGACCTTCAAGCAATTTCAATCCGATTTAAGAAACAATCCAGATGATTTTTCAGGGATTCATGGTGAGTATGAGATTGCTGAAAGAATTATGGGTATCTCAACAACTTCGTTTGAGCAAATATATCAAAGCTATATGAGCGATCTTGAACTAATGATGAAACGCTTAGGACGCGACCGTTTGCATATTAGTTTTGTTGGAAGTGCAGGACAGGGCAAGAGCCTTGTAATGCAAAATATTAGTGGATTACCAAAATCTGTTATTCCTTCCTCTGATGGTGGCGATTGTACTGGAGCAAAATCCATAATTACAAATTCGGATAGTGATACTGTAACAGCTCAGATTACGTTCTATACTAAGGCTGAACTTGTTGGAATGGTTAATCAGTATCTTAGAGCGTTAGGTGCGCCTACAATTAGATATGTGTCCGATATTCCTTCGCTCAACCTTACACCTATTAAGACAAAAGTTGAGGAAAGTGGTATTGCTAAGGACGAAGAACTCTATGACTATCTTGAAAAGTATGTTAAATACTTTGACGAATATTCTGGAGATTTAACAGACAGCATTGATGCAGAGCCACTTTCTGTCTCTGAAAGTGAAATAGAAAAATATGTTGCTCAGTATTCAAGCACTGACACAAGTGTTGAGTATCATCAGTATCTCGGAGTAAAAGTCGCTAATATAAGCAAGCGTTTTCCCCATGCTGATTCTGGTAAAATAGTATTGGTTGATACTGTTGGACTTGGAACTACTTCTCTTGATACAGAAAAGGATATGCTCAAAGCTGTAAAAGAAGATAGCGATGCTATTATTTTTATGCAGTGCCCGAATGATAGGCGTGGACGTATTAGTCAAGATGAAATTGATGCAATTGATAGTATCATTAAAGAAGTCGGTACAGGCTACACAAAAGAAATGCTGTTTTGGGTACTGAACAGAGTAGAGTCTGGACATAAGCAGCCAAATGGCAAGCAAGTTGCACTTGTTATGCAGAAAATCAAACAGAAAAACTATGCAATTGCTATGCCATTAGATGTTGATTGCTTAAATCCGCAAGAGGTAGAAGAAAAACTCCTTACACCTGTATTAACTCAGTTGTCACAAAAAATGGGTGCTGTTGATGATTTGCAAATCAAGTCACTTTCCGAAAAGGCACATGAGCTATTCTTAGCCTATGCTCAGATTTGTCAAGCAACTGATCAGGCATTTGCAAGTTCGGCAACGCAAGACTTAAAGCGAAAATTCCATAATAGAATTGTTCAGACATTTGATAAAAAATTACTGTTTCAACTTAAAGAGTTGTATCTGCATGAGTATAATGATCGCCGCAACCTTTCCTTGTGAAGAACTGATGAATGCCTCTCAGGAAAAACTTAAACACGTTATTCAGTCGGTACTATCAGAAGATGAAGTTGTTGATTTGCTGACAAGTGGTAATGAAAACCAATCCTATGCTTATATGCACAGCACAGATATTATGCGTATGAGGATAATTGATGATTTCACTCAATTGAACGATGTGCTTGATATGTTAGTAGAAACAATGAAAAAAGAAGTTCTGCAAATATTTATCTCTCCTGAAATAGGCAGGCTTGGATTTGTTTATCCAATGGAAGGCACTTCGTCTGAATGGATAGAAGGTTTCATCAACAAAGTTGATGCAGAGAAGAATTACCCGGTGATTGCTTCTTCCTTAAAAAAATTTGAAGCCTATGGTATCAATGTTCAGGGATTCCTTATCCATGAAGTTCGTGACAAACTTGATCCCATTGATGTAACGCTTGTTGGACAGCCTGTCCTTAATGAACAGCTTACTAATCTTGGGCTTGTTGCCAAGCAAATTGTTGAGTTCCTCAAAACAAATATCGAAACAGTACATGAGGAGATTGAAAAGGCATTAGCTCAGTTGTATATTATTCCAAATCGGTCAATGTTTGCGGCGGTTAAAGACCTCACTGACAGACTGACTTATACAAGAGCCGATGGAGAAAACGTTGTTGCGTATGAATGGCAGTGCTTGTATGAGGATTGGATGCACATGATTTGGAAAGATGAATATGAGCAGGAAAACGCTCTTCGTTCTGTTGCGGATAGGTGGATTCAGGTAGTTACAAGTCTTAAGGATATAAATAACTTAGAATATTTCTCTATTAGGAATTGAGGTCATATAATGGATTGTACAATCAATGTAATGATGTTTGGTGGCAGACGCTGTGGAAAAACCAGCGTTATTGCCGCTATGAAAAAGTGCTTTGAGAACATTTACGGAGCTGATGAAATAACCATTTCCTTGCCTGAGCAGCATAAAAGTGCCGTGATTTCAGATAAATATACAGAAATCGAGGGCTATTTTAATAAGCAAACACAAGGCATTGTCTTTGATTCAGCAACAGCATCAACAGTTGAATTAAGCGAATACAAGCTGAGGGTTAGCTTAAAGAGTAAGTCAACAGGAAGTATAATTCTTAGTCTGTGTGATTATCCAGGCGAATGGCTTGATAGTGGTCATGCTGATAAGCAACAGTTACTCTCTAAACGTATGAAAAGTTGCCGAATTATTCTTATTGCAGTTGATACAGTTTTTCTTATGGAGAAAACAAGTAGTAATAAAAGTGATGCTATTGGCATATATAATGAGAATAGAAACTACTCAAGAAAAGTTGCTGATATGGTCAAGGAATCATTTAAGGTTAATGACGGTGAAGAACCAAAGATGGTTATGATTGTGCCATTAAAGTGCGAAAAATATTATAATCATGGGCAGATGCAACTCGTAAATGAAAAAATCCACGCTGCCTATAAACCTTTGTTTGATTTTCTTGACGGAAGTAATAAAACCAAATATGAAGTTGTGATTGCTCCTATCTTAACGCTCGGTGCAAATACTGCGGAATTTGCTCGATTTGAGAGAAATGAGAATGCAGAAATTGAACTTGATCCAGATCTGAAAATTCCTGCTAAAACAAAATATAATTTCGTGAACGTTAATTGTGAGTATTCTCCGCAATATTGTGAGCAGCCCCTTCTTTACTCGTTATCATATTTAATTGATCAGATTGAAAAGTTAAAAAGAGCAGAAAAGAAAAATGCTCCGTGGTATAAAAAACTATACTTAGCAGCTAAGGAATACTTTGGAGATCTTGCTTCAGCGGAGGACTTTTTGAGAGTCAAGGGTGAGATAACTGGTAAACTCAAGAAAAAAGGTGATGGATACGAAATTGTTTCAGATCCGTTAGGCTTTCGATCATGAGTTTATAGGAGGAAGCATAGTATGATAAGAGTTCATGCCTATTGTTCCTATAAACTGTCACCAAGTGGATTTCAGTACGGAACATTTGACATAACAGATGATGCGAATGAGGGTATGTACAATTTATCCGATGAAAATAAAGATGCTATCATATCCTCTGCGTTTGACTATAGTATTGTAAAAAGGCTTAAAGGAAAAATCCCCAAAAAGTCTACGTTTGTTTTTCTATTTAAGAAAGTCTCATACACATACGATAGTGAACATGATGATGTTGGCGGAGATGTTTCACTAAATATGGCTTTTGAATTTGATGATTACAAACAGTTTGTTTTATTTTCAAATGGATTTGAAAGCTATGAAAAGAATGAGCCTTTAGAATTAGCCAAAATATTAGCTGATTGCATAGCACCTGACATTTCAATTACAAAATACAAACTTTCAATTCATAAAAAGAATTTTGATGATTGGCTAAGACTTATGATTGATAATCAGCAAGATATTGAAACAGACCAATCAAGATTACAATGGCAGTTGGGGATAATAACAGATTCTAATGAAAAAAATCTGTACTCTAATGACCTTCAAGAAATATTCAACTTTGACACAATCACTGAAAATGGTGATGAGGTTGGAATAAAACATTTAGAAGGTGCGATGTATATATACCCTTCAAAAAAAAAGAGAAATTCCTCAAGAGCCTGTCACTTCCGCAAGGAGTGAAGCACAATCTATTATTAAAGATATTAGTAGTGGCTTTAATCGTTGGCTTAGCCGTCGTATTGATGATAGCAATAATTCCAAAAAATAAATCTAACGCTGACGACAGTAGTATTACTGCTCAAGTTATGGAAACAGAAACTAATACTACTCCAATAAATTTTTCGCAATCAAACGCTCTCTTCTTAGGGAGCGTTTATCATTTTAGACCTTAGCCTACTGGCGCACTCAAAAACCGTCCCACTGTTGTCATAATCGAAATTGTGGAGCGTACCACAACAAGCAGATACCCAAATGGAACTGAATACTAACCGCAAGCTCTCGGAAACGCCTTGCAAGCGTTTTTGAGGGCTTTTCTTTTTCAGGCGGTTAGTTTTACGCTCTGCAAGGTCGGACGGTGCTGAGGGGTATTTTCGTTCGTCTGAGGGGCATAGTCAAGCAGAGGTCGGTGCGGTGATGCCGTTACGGATTTCATATTCACGCACACGGCGGTAAAAGGTATTTGCTGACATATCCATTCTCCGCATAAAGTCTCGCCCCGTGATGTGCTTGGCTCTCCATTCCCCATAGAGCTGCCCAAACCTCGTCCAATCGGTGGGGATAGGTTTCCGTCCCGTGTACTTGCCCTGTGCTTTAGCAATTTCAATGCCCTCACGCTGTCGCTGTTTGAGCTGTTCTCTTTCAAGCTGAGAGAGGGCTGCGAACACGGTGAGCATAAATTTCCCCGTAGGAGTGTCGGTGTCGATTTTCTCCTTGTGGCTGACGAGGGTTACTCCCTTTTCGGTGAGAGTGTCGATGATATTCAGCAAGTCCTTTGTGGAGCGTCCTAAACGGCTGATACTCTCAATGTAGAGGGTATCTCCCTCACGCACATAGTCCAGCATAGCATGAAGCTGTGGGCGGTCTGTGTTTGCTCCTGACAGCTTTTCAGAGAAGATACGGTCAACCTGATAGTCGCACATAATCTCCTGCTGACGGGCTGTCTCCTGATGCTCCGTAGATACACGGATATATCCGATTTTGCTCATAATATTGTCCTTTCTTTATTCAAGAGTATTTTTATTTCTGTTCTTAGCCTGTACCCTCTGACGACTTTTCTCCCTCTCACGCTTCATTTGCTGTTCGTTGAGGTACTGCCGTACTTGTCGGGTGTACCTCGCTGCCGTGTCACGCTTGGTGATGTATGCGGTATGCTCGACATTAAGCCTGTTCCATTCTGCTTTCAGATCGTTGGATTTGCCCATAAGGTCAAGTATTGTCGGCGGTTTGCCGTCAACAGCATATTTTTTGATATGCTCCTTTATGTATTTGTCCGCCTGTTCATATTCCTCGATAGTGTCTGCATTTTTCTTTTTGAAACGGCTCTGCGACCAGCCCGATTTGCCCTTGTACTCCTTGTAGACGGGGGCAAGCTCGTCACGCTTCTTCATCTTGGCAATAAGCGTGTCGATAGCCGTAAACTTCTTTTTCAGCTTGGCAAGCTCGTCCTTGTGATCATCGGGGTGATGGGCGTTGAAGAAAAATCCTGACAGTTCGCTGAATGACATAACGCCGCTTGCTTCAAGGTCTGCAATGATCTTATCACAATCCCGCATACCCCTGATGCTTGCCCACACATCTTCTTT